>Ga0265294_10001718_pt1 | contig 29481 bp, 21 predicted proteins | sample MunlanPumphouse3_FD_192504 | JGI IMG/M metagenome (GOLD analysis project Ga0265294, IMG submission 192504) | Groundwater microbial communities from a municipal landfill in Southern Ontario, Canada - Pumphouse #3 | ecosystem: Environmental > Aquatic > Deep subsurface > Groundwater | place...
TCGGTATGGGAATGGGTTTTACCAATTGGTCTGGGCTTAGTGGTTGGAATTATGATCACTATGAGGAAAAAATACGATTTTTCCCAAATTGTATTTTTGGAACCCGAAGAATTTCGGCTCAATATGCGTAAAGGACAGTTGATTGATGTTCGTCGGGAAGACAATTTTAATCATCGAAGAATCAACGGCAGCCGGTCCTTTCCAAATCGAACTGTCTTTTCCTCATTAAGTCGACTTCGCCGCGACCAGGCGATTTTTCTCTATGATGAAAATTGTAAAAACTCTGTAAAACGGATTGCAAAAAAATTGATCAAAAAAGGATTTAAACCGGTTTATGTATTAAAAAATGGACTCGAGAAATGGCCATTCCCAATAAAAGAAGACACAAAATAGTGCGATCAGGTAGTTGATCGCACTTCTTTTTTTAAATAGTCTCGCACTTGTTCAATCGTGTCCTCAAATCGGTCCGGGTTGACAATGAACCAAGTACAGTTCATTTGATTTCGAAACCAAGTGAGTTGACGTTTTGCATAGCGACGTGTATTTTGTTTGATTTGAGCAATTACATCGATGCGGCTCAATTCACCTTGAAAATAAGGAAAAAACTCTTTATAGCCAATCGCCATGGCGGCTTGGCTTTTTGCGGCATATTCAAATAAATATCTTGCTTCGTTTTCGAGACCGGATTGGATCATTTGATCGACTCGCGTTTCGAGTCGCTGATACAACTGGTCTCGCGGCATGGTTAAGCCGATGGTTGTCCAATTGGGATAATGAGGACGCTTTTTTCCAAGTGTGTCATCTTGGGATATATCCATGGCGATCTCCAAACTGCGGAGGATTCGGCGACGGTTATTCGGGTGAATCGTGGCGGATAAATCTGGATTGATCATTTTCAGCTGTTCATATAACTTTTCAGTGGTCAATGATGAGATAGAATGATCGAACTCGTGACGCTTATTTCCCAAAAACCGGTAATCATAATAGACCGCATTGATATATAGCCCTGATCCACCGACCAGTATCGGTAGCTTTCCTTCATGTTGGAGTGAGTCGATTTTCTCTCTAGCTAATCGTTGGTAGTCATGGACGGAAAACGATTCGGATGGATCAAGGATATCGAGAAAGTGATGAACGATTCCTTCTTGTTCTCTTGGGCGTATCTTTGCTGTTCCAATATCAAGTCCGCGGTAAAACTGAAAAGCATCAGCCGAAAGGATTTCAGCGGAATAGTCTTTCGCTATGTTGAGGGCAAGCCGGCTCTTCCCAATACCGGTTGGACCAACAATTGCCAAGATGAGCGACATCAAGGGATCCGTTTGAACCATTTTTCTATCTCCGATTGTTGAAAATGGATGATTGTGGGGCGCCCGTGCGGACAAATATAAGGATCTTGACATTTATTCAGTTCGATCACTAAGGATTCAGCCATGGCTGAATCCACATACCGATTGGCTTTCAGGGAGTGTTTACAACTAAGAAGTTTGGCCAACTCGTTTCGCAGAGAAGAAAGCGGTGCGGATTTTTGCTCGACCATCATTGCGATCGCACTTTCAGTTATGAGTAGCTCTTCGCCTTGCGAAATCCAAGAAGGAAGCGAGTGAATTTGAAGGATCGATTCCGATTTGCTGGAAACTTCGATTCCTAGTTCACTTAGCTTCCTGAGACTTACATCGTCCAAGTCGGCAATTGATTCCCTTGATAATTCGAGTTCAAGGGGAATTAAAAGTTGATAATTTGCTGTCATTGGCTCGGACATCCGTTGAAGATACTGTTCATACCGAATTCGCTCAGCAGCCGCATGTTGATCCATCAAATACAACCCATCCATCGATTGCATCAGTAAATATGTTCCGTGGTATTGACCGATGTAGGCAAGCGATGGCAACTTCAATGTCTCCGGCTTCAACATATCCGAACTGGCTTCTTTCTCGGAGTCCGTGACGTTAAAAAGCGAAGGCTCTTCTGCTAGGATTGTGGAGGGCGTTATTGGTCGGGGGGCTGAATCATCGGGGCTTCTTCGTTCAATATCCGGAATTCGAAATAATGGCGAAATGCCGGACTTGATTGTTTTTGTGACCAATTCACTTAAGGAATTGACCTCCGAGAATTTAATCTCTTGTTTGGTTGGGTGGACATTGACATCGATCAATTGCGGATCGACGGTGATATAGAGAACACAGATAGGATACTTGCCAGTAGGGATGAATGCTGTAAAAGCATCACTGATCGCTTGTGACAATTTGGGACTGATGATGGGTCTTTTGTTGACGAGGATTGTCAGATAATTCCGAGAACTGCGATAATCAATCGGATTTGCAAAGTAACCTTCAATTTTATAGTCGCGATTCTCACTCTTGAAGAATTGCATGTTGCGAGCGGTTCGGTGGCCATACAGTTTTTGAATGACAGACAACGGATCGCCTTGCCCATCGCTTTGGAAGAGGAGTTTTCCATCGTGATGGAGGCTGAAGGCGACGAAGGGGTAACAAAGTGCAAAACGGCCGATCAGCCCTTGGATGAATCCAAGTTCGGAAGGAAGAGACTTCAGGTATTTAAAGCGGGCTGGCGTTTGATAAAACAACCGCGTGACTTGGATGGACGTTCCTTTACGGGGGGAAGCGGGGGATACACTCAACAACAATCCATCTTGATAAATGACCTCAACCCCTTCTTTTTCGCCCGTCGAGGTGGATAATTGCACACGCGAAATTGCGCCTATCGATGGCAAAGCCTCGCCGCGAAATCCCAAGGAGGAAATGTGGAACAAATCGTATTCAGAATGAATCTTCGATGTGGCATGGCGATTAAAAGCGAGGACAGCATCCTCTTTATCCATTCCCGTGCCATTATCCACAACCAATATTTTCTTGAGCCCGGATTCTTCCAAGTGGATGTCAATTTGGGAGCTCTTCGCGTCTAAGGAGTTTTCGACAAGCTCTTTTACAACATTGCCGATCCGTTCAACGACTTCGCCTGCCGCGATTAAGTTCTGAAGTTTCGGATCCAGTTGGATTATTTGTCCCATGGCTGCTCCTTTCCATAATTGATTAAGGTAGTTTTTTGCTCTTTTCGATGATATCCGCCAAAATATTTAATGCATTAAGCGGTGTTAAGTCATTGATGTCCAATTCGCGGATTTGATCGAGAAGTGGCAGATATTCATTCTCTTCAACTTGTTCTTTTTCAAGAGCGATCTCATAGTTGAACAAGTCGATGACTTGAGGCTTAATGACATTATATCCGTGGTTTTTTTCTAGTTCATCCAATATGGCTCGAGCCCGCTTGAGCAGGGCGGGAGGTAATTTGGCAAGTTTTCCGACATGGATGCCATATGATTTGTCGGTCGGGCCGTCGGCTACTCGATGTAAGAAAACGATGTTACCCTTGTCTTCTTTTGCCAAGACATGCACATTGTGTAAGGATGCCAGATCATCTTCCAAATAAGTCAATTCATGATAATGCGTGGAGAACAAAATTTTACAGTCGATTTTATGGTGACAATATTCGATGATCGCTTGGGCGAGGGCCATGCCATCATAGGTTGCCGTACCGCGACCAATTTCATCAAAGAGAATCAAACTCGCTTTGGTTGCATTTTGAAGCGCCACATTCACTTCCAGCATTTCAACCATGAAAGTGGATTTTCCTGTTGAAAGATCATCAGCGGCGCCTATCCGGGTGAAGATACGATCAAAAATGGGAAATTTTGCTGTTGTGGCAGCGACAAATGATCCCATTTGTGCCATGATCACCATCAAAGCCAATTGACGCATGTAAGTGGATTTTCCCGACATGTTGGGTCCGGTGATCAAAAGGATGTTGGTTTTTTCATCCATTGTCAGATCATTTTCCACAAACAAGCCTTCGTCAAGTGTTTTCTCAACGACGGCGTGTCGTCCGCCAATGACGTGAATCGACCGTGATTCCACCAGCTCAGGTCGGCAGTAGTGGTGATCCATGGCAACCGAAGAAAAGGCCATGAGCAAGTCGATTTCAGCTATTGTCTTCGCTAGGTCTTGAAGGGCTTCGGTTTCTTGTTTCGCTTTTTCACGGATAGCTAAAAACAACTCATATTCCAGCTGAACCGCTTTTTCTTGAGAGCCCAGAATAAGGGCTTCCTTTTCTTTTAACTCAGCAGTCACAAATCGTTCCGAATTTGTCAGCGTTTGTTTTCGCTCATAACCGAATTCTGGTTTGAGAGACTCGAGTTGACCATTGGTGATCTCAATATAATAACCAAATACCCGATTATAGCCAATTTTGAGTTTCTTGATTCCCGTTCTTTCACGTTCGGATGCTTCAAAGGCACTCAGCCATTCCTTTCCATGAGCGCCCGCATACTTCAGTTGATCCAGTTCAGATGAATAACCATCACGGATGAGACCGCCTTCTTTGGTGGTTATAGGAGGATTGTCGACAATGGCACGGCCAATCAAATTGGAAAGAGCGGAAAAATCAGGGATCTTTTCAATGAGTTTTTTCGCATATAGATTTCCTAAAGCATTCAGTTGAGTTTTGAGAGGCGGCACTTGACGAAGAGATCGCGCCAAGTTGACCAAATCCTTGCCGTTGGCGTTACCGAAGGAGATACGGCCAACGATCCGTTCCAAATCATAGACATCCCTAAGAAGCAGACGGATATCTTCTTTCACCAAAAATTGCGAATTGAAATCTTCGACCATCTGGTATCGCGCATAGATTTTTTCTTTATCCACCAGTGGCCTGAGCAAATTTTGTTTGAGGAAACGGGATCCCATCGCTGTCTCGCAGCGATCGAGCATCCAAAACAATGAGCCTCGTTTGCTTTGCGTCCGAATTGTTTCGATAATCTCTAGATTTCGGATGGAGTTGTTGTCGATGTGGAGATATTGCATTGACTCAAACACATGTACTTTTTGCAGGTGCATCAATTCTTTTCGCTGGGTTTTGATGAGATAATTGATCAACCTCGCGATTGCTATCAATAAATCTTTGTCATAGATATCCTGAACGAGAGGACGATAGAAACTCGTCAATTCAGTTTGATCGGAGATAGATACCGTCAAAGGAAGCATTTCCATCAACGGACGCAAGGTTTTTTGATTGAATGTCGAGCTCACAATCAGTTCTTTCAGATCGAGATTAAGAATCTCGTTTTTCAGCCACTCCATTTCCCGTGGCATCATCACGATATGGGTTTCACCGGTCGTGAGATCGGAATAGGCTAAAAGATACTGCGTTTTCGTTTCACTAAGGGCACCGATGAAGACGTTGCTCTTTTCATCCAACAGATCACCATCGGTGAGTGTTCCCGGCGTAATCAACTGGATTACCTCGCGTCGGACAATTCCCTTCGCGAGGGCGGGGTCTTCTACTTGTTCAACAATCGCTACTTTGAAACCTTTATCGATCAATTTATCAATGTAAAGAGCCGCCGCATGATAGGGAATCCCACACATGGGAACCCGTTCTTCCACTCCGGCATCACGACCGGTCAACACGATTTCGAGTTCTTTAGAAGCAACGAGCGCATCGGTAAAAAACATTTCATAAAAATCCCCAAGTCGAAAAAAGACTATAAAGTCAGTATAGTCTTTTTTGATTTCGAGATATTGTTGCATCATGGGAGTGTAATCAGTCTGGTCACGTAATTCCAAGGTTATCACCCAACTCTATGACAAGAATCGTTATTCCCAAAAAACCGGAATCCCTAAAGGCAAATTGCCAGGATTTAACACCGTATAATAATAGAAGGAATATCCGATAAATCCGAGAATCAAAACAGCTAAAACAATGGAGAAGATAGTCCAGAAACGTCTCACGCGACGACGTTTGTGATATTTCTTAATTATTAAATTGATTTTTTCATCCAGCAAATCTTTTTCTTCGGCTGAAAAATCCATTTCTTCCGGTTTGACGGTTTCTTTCACTTTATCCGGTTCTTTTTTAGGTTCGGCAGAAGCGACGGCTTTAGGCGATTCTATCGGTTTATCTTCGGGGATAACAACGGGTTCTGGAGAAATAATGGGCTCTGGCTCCGATTCTGGAAGTGGTTCCGATAAGATGGGTTCCACCATCATTTCTTCCTCTTCCTCTTCTACTGCCATTTCAACAGGCGCATCCGGTTCCAAAACAGGGATGTCCTGATCGTTTGATTGAAACTCGATTGCATCCACTTTTACAGAATCCGCATCGGTTGCTAAGGGAATCTCATAGTTATGCAGATCTTTATGCGCTTCCTGATGATATTTCTTCAAATCAAATATCATATATTCAACCATATCGCTTTTTTTGAGGTCGATGGAAATGTTGAATCCTTTTTCTTTTGCGTAGATTTCTAAATCCAACACCGATTTATCATCCAAGAGTTTGGCTTCTTCCTCCGTCAGCCGGAAGCGGGCAGCCAAAATATTGATCAAGGTGCCTTTGTTGATGCGCCGCGGAACTTTAACGCCATATTTATCTCCAAGACCGCGAAGATCACCCAGCGTGCAGGAATGAATGAGCACATCTTTCAAAATTTTTAGGCTGATACCGTCCAAAAAACCCGAGGGTTCATAAAGAAACGGTTGAATCAGATCCCGAAACGTCCGATAAGTGATTCGCTCCAAATCGACCGTGTATTTGTATTTCAGCTTTTCTAGGTCATCGATAAAACTGTTTTTGAGACCATATAGATCTCGATTCAAGAACAAAAGATTAAAAAATATCTCTTTATAACGAGCCGCATCAAAATCCAAGTTATAGTCTTCGATGAGACGTTCAAGCAAAAAGAGCGAATAATCGCGATACCCACGCAGACGATATTTCAATTCGTCTGTATAGGACTCATAGAGTTTGGTCTGAAAAACCTTCGGATACAATGTCTCCTTGAGGACGAAACGATGAATGTAAGTCGGAATCTTGATCTTGTAGTTTTTGAGCAGAACTAGCAAGTCCTCAGATGGGATGACGGCTAACGTTTTTGCAAACGCGAAATATTCGTCATTGGTTTTGAATTTGCTCATGACCTCACCCTTTTCCAATTTTATAGTAACATATTACAACATATTGAAATGTTATTCAAGAACTTAATCAATAAATTATCAATAAATCAGGCGATTTCCACGCTTTTTTGATGATGTGTAAAACGAGAGGAATAAAAAGGTTTTGTGAAGTTTGTTTTAAGTAAGGTTAAGGGAATGATCGAACAAAGCTGGGAAAATGATCAGAGATAAATAGAGTAGGTAAGAAATTATCCGGCTCAATCAGCGGGTTTTTGGATTCAGATTTGCCAATTCACCGGTCAGTGACCATGTGCGAACTTGGGTGATTCGAACGGGAATAATTTTCCCAATCAAATCCATAGGACCTTTGAAATTAACAATTTTGTTATGGGGCGTATAACCGGATAAGCGGGTTAAATCGGTTTTAGACACCCCTTCTACCAACACCGGTACAATTTTGCCAGCAAAACGTTGATTTCCGGCGAGATAGCCTTCGTTGATGTGTTGATTCAATAGCTGTAAACGGATTTTCTTTTGTGAAACAGGGACATCGTCGCGATAGGCTGCAGCAGGGGTGCCAGATCGTGGGGAGTAAATGAAAGTATATGCCCCTTCAAACCGTGCTTCTTGTACCAACGACAAAGTGTCCGCGAAGTCAACATCCGTTTCGCTCGGAAAGCCAACGATGATATCGGTTGTAATTGAAACGCCTGGAATTGCTATTCTGAGTGAACGTATGAGATTCAAATAATGATCTCGAGTATATTTGCGATTCATCGCTTTAAGGATTCGATCCGATCCCGATTGCACGGGAAGATGGATGTGGGGCATTAAGTTACCCCCTTGAGATAAGACAGTAATCAATTCGTTCGAGAAATCTTTTGGGTGGGAGGTGGTGAAGCGAATTCTCGGAATGGGTAATTGCGAGAGATCGGCTAACAGATCCGCAAAACTTTGTGTCTCACCAGGCAAATCCAACCCATAAGAATTCACATTTTGACCTAGCAATGTGATTTCTTGGTAGCCTTCATCGATCAAGGAACGGACTTCATTAATAATGTCCGCTTTGTCTCGAGAACGTTCTTTTCCTCGAGTATATGGAACGATACAATAGGTACAAAATTCGTCACAGCCATACATGATGTTTACCCATGCCTTGAATCGGTTCTTTCTCAGCGCAGGAAGATCTTCCACAATGCATCCTTCCATTGACAAAACATCAATCAATTGTCCTTTATCATGAATGACCTTTTCCAAGTACTCGGGAAACAAATGTAAATTATGCGTACCGAAGACCAGGTTTACATGACGATACTTTTTTAGAATTTTATCGACGACCACTTCTTCTTGTGGCATACAGCCAGAAACGGCAATGATCAAGTCGGGGTTTTTTTCTTTATATTGTTTGAGTCGTCCGATTTCGCCAAATACTTTTTGTTCTGCATTTTCTCGCACGGCACAGGTGTTTATCAAAATGAGATCTGCTTGTGCTAAAGAAAGAGCAGGCGAAAAGCCCATGGCTTCACATAGGGCCGCTAAGTGCTCAGAATCGGCTTCATTGGCTTGACAGCCATGAGTTTCAATGGCATAGGTGCGATTTGTTCCTATAAAACGAAAGCGATCATCAAACTCAAAACGAATCGTATCTGGGCGCGATGCGGTCCGTTTTCGGGCGCTGTTGATCATTGGCTTATGGTTATTATCGGTCACTAAATGTGTCTCCTTTACAAAAAGATCAATCCGTAAGATTGATCCGTTGGATTTTTTTGTTTGTCAGATCAAGACAGACGGCATTAAACTGAAGTGGTCCTTCTTTTTCGGGATGGACTCGTTCGGGAACGCCGGTAATGAATTTACGGATAGCTTGTTGGATGTTGCCACCAATGACACTGTATCGAACACCCGTCATTCCAACATCGCTAATATAAAGCATGCCTTTCGGAAAGACGCATTCATCCGCGGTTGGAACATGCGTGTGAGTGCCAATGAGCGCACTTACCCGACCATCTAGATAATTCGCCATCGCATACTTTTCGCTAGTGGCTTCCGCATGAAAATCAACGACGATAAAATCACTGGAGATATCTTTTAACAATTCATCCATCTTGGAGAAAGGATTGTCGATGGGATCATGCATAAAGACACGACCGAGCAAATTGATGATGGTGATGGACTGCTCGTTGAATCGATAGGTAATGGCTCCTTTTCCGGGTGTACCGGGTCCATAATTGGCCGGTCGGATGACGTAATCCTCATCCAAAACGCTGAGAGCGTCTTTTCGAGAAAACGCATGATTTCCCAAGGTGAAGATGTGGACACCACGGGATAAATAGTCCTTGTAAATCGCTTCGGTCAATCCGTTACCATTGGCAATATTTTCTCCGTTGACGATGATTAAGTGCGGTTTGTATTCTTGCTTGACAACGGGAAAGAAACGATCGAATGCTTCTCGACCGCGTTCCATGTATACATCACCGATAAAAAGAATTTTCATACTGTCATTCCTTAATAGGATAGCCTTCCGATCGGAAGGCTATCAGGGTTTTATTTAGCAATGTCTTGGGCTCGGGTTTCCCGGATAACAGTCACTTTGATGGTGCCGGGATAACTCAGTGTATCTTCAATTTTTTGCTTGATTTCGCGAGCAACGAGATATGTTTTGGCATCATCGATCTCATTGGGCTTGACAATGACACGAACTTCTCTTCCCGCTTGAATGGCATAGGCCTGTTCCACACCGGCAACTGAATGCGATATCTCTTCTAACTGTGTGAGTCGTTTGATGTAATTTTCCAGTGATTCACTCCGGGCTCCCGGTCTTGCGGCAGAGAGTGCATCCGCAGCGGCAACCAAGACACCAATAATCGTTTTTGCGTCCGTGTCTCCGTGATGACTGGAGATGGCATCGATCACTGGTTTGGATTCATGATACTTGTTTGCGAGTTGTACGCCGATATCGACATGGGATCCTTCCATTTCATGATCGACGGCTTTACCAATGTCATGAAGCAATCCAGCGCGTTTCGCAATCACTTCATTTTCACCAAGTTCAACGGCCATTTTTCCTGCAAGAAACGCGGTTTCTATGGAATGCTGTAACGCGTTTTGCCCATAGGAAGTCCGGTAATGCAAACGGCCAATCAATTTGACAAGATCGGGATGCATCCGGCCAACACCGGTTTCAAAAACAGCTTTATCACCCATGTTGCGGATGAACTGGTCGACCTCGACTCGGGTCTTTTCTACGATTTCTTCGATTCGTGCAGGATGGATCCGCCCATCAAGGATCAATGTTTCAACGGATTTCTTGGCAATTTCGCGGCGAATAGGATCGAATCCAGATAAAACGACAGCTTCTGGCGTGTCATCAATAATCAAATCCACTCCGGTCAAGGCTTCAATCGTTCGGATATTGCGTCCCTCACGACCGATGATGCGTCCTTTCATTTCATCGTTAGGGAGCGTAACAACCGAGACGGTCGATTCGGCCGTTACATCCTGTGCGTATTTTTGGATCGCTTGCGTAATGATTTCTTTGGCGACTTTTTGTGCTTCCTGTCGCGCATCTTCTTCGCGGTCGCGCAAGAAACGGTCTATCTCTTGGGCCATGTCTTCCTCGACACGTTTCATGATCACGGTTTTAGCTTGTTCTTCCGTGAAGTTGGCGATTTCAAGGAGTTTTGTATTTTGTTCTTGGATGATGCTTTCCAATTTGCTGTTTTTTTCCTCAAGAGCGTTTTTCTTGTCATCGAGAATTTCTTCTTTACGATCTAAATTCAGTTCACGCTTGTCTAAATTGGCCGAACGACGTTCGATCAATTCTTCACGCTGATTGACACGATGTTCCAATTCTGTCACAATCGAGCGTTTTTCTTTTATGAGTTTATCGTTTTCCGAATTGAGATTGTAAATCTCTTGTCTTGCTTCAAGGAGTTTCTCTTTTTTGATTTTTTCCGCTTGAGTATTTGCGTCATCAATGATGTCTTTAGCCTTGTTTTTGGCGGTCTGGAATCCCTTTTCGACGACCGATACTCGAATAAGGAACCCAGCGACTCCCCCAATCGCTAAGCCGAGCAAACTGGAAATAATAATCTCTAGCCAGGGCATAATTATTACCTCCATTTATTCAGTTGAGTTATATAAGAGCAAGCAGAAGTTGGCTAACGTCTGTTGCCACCAATATACATTATTTCTTACATTTAATTATAGTATATTACTGGCCAATAGTCAAAAATTATTTACCGAAAAAAAGAAAAGCCCAATTAAGAGCTTTCCTTGCTGATATTTAATTTTTGCCGAATCAAGTTGGTCAACTCTTCCATTAAATTCGGGTTTTCCTCAATGTATTTCTTGGCGTTTTCTCGTCCTTGGCCAATCTTCTGATCTTGATAGGAATACCAAGAACCACTTTTTTTAATCAACTCATGTTCGACTGCCAGATCGACGATCTCACCAACCTTGGAAATCCCTTTTCCAAAGATAATATCGATTACACAAGTTTTGAAAGGTGCGGCTACTTTATTTTTTACGACTTTGACTCTGGCTTGATTACCGATGAAAGCCTCGCCTTCCTTGATTTGTTCTCCACGGCGGATTTCCAAACGAACGGATGCATAAAATTTAAGTGCGCGACCGCCAGGCGTCACTTCCGGATTGCCGAACATGATGCCAACTTTTTCGCGGATTTGATTTATGAAAATGGCGATACACTGAGATTTCGATAACACTCCTGAAAGTTTGCGCATGGCTTGACTCATCAATCTTGCTTGTAATCCAACATGAGAGTCTCCCATTTCACCCCGTATTTCTGCTTCTGGAACTAAGGCGGCGACGGAATCCACAACCATGATGTCGACGGCACCGCTTCTTACCAACGCTTCGGCAATTTCTAGCCCTTGTTCGCCAGTATCCGGTTGGGACAAGATCAAGGAATCGATATCTACGCCAAGTTGTTTGGCGTAAACAGGATCGAGCGCATGTTCGGCATCAATAAAAGCGGCAAAGCCTCCGCGTTTTTGAACCTCGGCAATCGCATGCAACGCAAAAGTGGTTTTTCCTGAGGATTCTGGTCCGTATATTTCCACAATCCGTCCTCGCGGGTAGCCGCCAACTCCCAGAGCTGCATCCAACGAAATGGAACCGGTGGAGATAGATTCGACATTCATGGTCGATGAGGCTTCTCCGAGGATCATCACTGCCCCCTTCCCATATTCCTTTTCGATCTCTTTTAAGGCAATTTCCAAGCTTTTTCTTCTTTTTTCGTCTGCCATGTCGGCCTCCTGTCTAAGAGCTGAACGGTTCAGTCACATAATACGCAACCAAGCAATGTATTTCTTTATATGGATTCAAGAATTATTTTGCGATTCTTTAAAAAATAATCGATGCCGGAGATCAAAGTGAGGATGACCGACAAACCAATCAAACAATAGCCGATGATCCATATCCATGATTGATTCACCGGCATCAAGAAGAAATACCAAATGATCGTCATCATGGTGACAGCTGTTTTGTATTTCCCAAGTTGAGAGGCAGCGATGATCTTGCCTTCTCCTACCGCAACCAAGCGGATGGATGTGACGATTAATTCACGGGCGATGATGATGAGTGGAATCCAAAAAGGCATCCACATTGAAGGCACTGCTCGGAAGTTATCCGAAAGGATCACCAAAGCACTGATCACCAGTAGTTTATCCGCTAACGGGTCCATGAATTTTCCAAAAGTGGTGATCAAGTCAAATTTTCGAGCGATCATACCATCCAAGTAATCCGTGAGCGATGCGATGACAAAAATGATGCCCATGATCCAATAAGTGGCATTCCCGATCGCATTAATGAATAAATACAGGACAATCATTGTCGGGACTAGAAACATACGTAAAAGTGTCAGTTTGTTTGGAAGATTCATCAAAGTCACCTCGTTACTTAATTATACCACATTAAGCCAAAACCGGAAAGAAAAAACCGCTCGAGATATGAAAAAAGTACTCCGTAAATCAAGAGTACTTAAATCTGTTTTTTTATGAGTGATTTTGGCAGAAATTCACTCTTCTTCCGAGGGGATGATAACATTGTGAAATACCTCTTGGACATCGTCCAATTCATCCGTCATGTTCAGAAATCGTCGAAGTTTTCCAACATCTTCGGGCGATAACTCAATCAATTCATTGGGAATGTAAGCGACTTTATCTTCCAAGTAGGTTAATTCTTTTCCCGTTGCAACCAAAGCATCTTTGATTTTGTCTAAATCTCCAGGAGCTCCATAGATGGAGACAACGCCTTCTTCCGCTTCGATATCTTGAATATCAATTTCAGCATTCATCATCGTTTCCAATGCTTCATCTTCATCCATGCCTTCAAAGCTAATCAAAGAACAAAAACGGTATTGATAGGTCACGCTGCCGCTGACACCCAGCTTTCCACCAGTTTTGGTGAAACAACTCCGAACTTCACCGAAGGTCCGATTCACGTTATCTGTCAGACATTCAACGATGAGCGTCGATCCTCCCGGACCAAAGCCTTCATAGCGGACAGGAGCGAAATCTTCACCTGCACCACCTTTTGATTTATCAATGTTTCTCTTAATTACATCACCCGGAACCTGGTTTTGTTTTGCTCTTTCAATACAGCGTTTTAGCGTTAGATTGCTATCGGGATCCGGTCCACCTGTTTTAGCTGCCATATATATTTCTTTACCGAATTTAGAATATAGTTTACTTTTAATCAAACTTGTTTTAGCCATTGCTTCTTTTCTTACTTCATGGGCTCTCCCCATAAATGACACCACCAATCAGATTTTTGTTTTTTTGGTTTTTTCGGGAGTCAATTCAACGATACCCGATTTGTATAACGCGCCGAGAGCACGTTTGAAGGCGGATTTGCTCATTCGAAATACTTCTTGGATGATTTCCGGATTGGTTTGATCCGTATAAGGCATCTCTTTGTTATGTTGGTCCATATATGCTAAAATGCGCAAACCATCTTCATGTAACATGATTTCTTTTTGTTCGATCAGCGTACCGACATATTCGTTGGTTTCTGTTAATTTTAAAATCCGGGCTTCAACCGCTTGACCCAACCGATGCGGTTGCCGGGTATTGTTGTTGTGAATGAATATTTCTTCCCCTTTTTCCGTGAACGCCACCAAACCTTCCGGTAGTAACGTTTGTACCCAAGCGGGATAAGTTTTGCCGATTTCTAAGGAAGGAGGTAGAGAAAAATAAGAAGCGATCTGCTTTCTACCCACAGGCTTTCCATAAAGCAAGCCTTTCTTCTCTTTCATGACAACGAAAACTCGATCGCCTGTTATTGGCCATTCTTTGAGATTGAAAGGCAGATCATCCTTGGAGCACAGCAAGTGCTTGATCAAATGATTGTCCAAGAATATCCCATATTTTGGGTTATGGTCAACAACGGGAAGAAATGCAGCTTGATTCAAAGTGATGGTTGCTTCTTTGGTCGAAGCAGTCCATCTTCCGGCATTGTCCGGATAAATAAACACACGAACACGACTCCCGGGAAGATAATTGTCTAATGCTTCTTTTTTATGTAAAAACACTTCCTGGTTGCCATCCGTCAAGAGGTAGGCGATCGGTGTTTCACGAAGAACCGTCAGTTCCTGATAATCACCAAGTTGCATGATAACCTCCAAGGGAGGTGGAAATTCCCAAAGGAACAAGCGCTAATAAAATGGCAGCTTTAAATTGACTGAGAAACGAATAATCTGCCACGCGACACAAAACATCCGGATCGCCGACGCGTCCGGAATGGAATGAAGTATGATTAGAAATAATATGTCTTACTGTCACAGTCAGATCCCTTCATTCTTTGAAACAGCATCATTATATCAAATCATAGATTATTTGTCCACTTGAGAAAATGATAAATGGAGGTCCATCCGGAAAAAAAACGAATCAACCTCCATCGAAATGATGGCAGTTATGATTGAAATCCACCAATGATCTCACGATAAAATATGACTGCTTCTGCCAAGGCATCAAGACGTAAGGATTCATCAATTCCATGCATCTTTTTGAGATCACGATTATGAACGCGGATGGGAGAAAAGCGAAGTGCAGAGTCTGAAATTTCTGTATAAAATCGAGCATCTGTTCCCCCCAACACCACGTAGGGAGAGACCAACACATCGGGAAATGTTTTTTGGATAATCGAGACCAGATATCGATAACTATCGCTCTTGGTTGAAACCATCGGGGTCGCTTCTCTGCCTTCCAATATCTGGGCGGAAATACCATAGCGTTTGGCTATCTTGGATAAAACCAAGTGAGTACTTTCGATTCCTTGGATCGGATGGGTTCGAATATTCGCCAACACACTTGCCTCGGCAGGTATCACATTGGCCGCTTCGCTACCTTTCATCATGGTGAAAGCAATGGTGGAAGAAAAAAGTGCACGTCCATAAGGATTGATTTTCGGCAACAGCCAAGTGACCAGTCCTTTAAATAGCCACATATTTCCAAAGAGAAGTCGATACAAAAACGCCATGGAAGGCGCGACCGTCTTGAACAAGTCTGCCACTTCTGGAATCATTTTGGTTTTTAAAGGAAAGCGAGATTCCACATGGTGGATGAACTCCGCCAATCGAGCAATCGGTGTATGCCGGGGTGGCGTGGATGAATGACCGCCGTCGCTTTTGGCAGTGAATTGGATATTCACATAGCCTTTTTCCAAAATACCGATCAATGCAACCGCTTGTTTGGCTGTTGGAAGCGCACCAGTGACGATCGCTCCACCTTCATCCAAAACCAAAGCGGGACGAATGTGTTGTTCTTTTAGCCAATCGACCGTCTTTTTGGCTCCGGTTCCAGAGATTTCCTCATCAGAAGAGGATGCCAAATACACATCATTATTTGGAGTGAAACCGGTAGCCAACAAATCTTCAGTTGCTTGAAAAAACGCAAACAGTGTCGATTTTGTGTCAAAAGTGCCGCGACCAAATATTTCTCCATTTTCAATTGTTCCTTCAAAAGGATCATAATGCCAACCGGCTTTGTCGGCAGGAACGACATCTTGATGTGCCATGAGGACCAGCGGATCTCCGGGATTTTTCCCTTTCCAGTGAAAGATCATCGATCCACCAGGAAAGACGGTTTTTTTCAACTGTTGGTGGACAAGCGGAAACAGTGATTCCATTGTTTGTTGCATAGCACGGAAGTTTTCTTCAGCGGCATCACTGAACCCAGCAATCGTTTGGTGTCGAATCAATTTTTGTAAACCCAGCCCGTATGCTTCTTCTTTTTGCGGATCGGAAACATAGAGCGACTCGGGAAGAGGGGGCACGCGCATCCAAAGCGCTCTGATGACAGCGATAAGGAGCAGAAGGATGAATAAACCGATGATTCCGAGCAATGAATATAAGATGACATCAACCATAAAGCAATCCTCCTAAAGCATTTTTTTTGCATGTAATATTTTCGCAAAAATGACAGACACGATCGCAGCGAGCACGATGACGATCGCAATATTGCCTGTGATAAATTTCGGGATAAAGATTGCCAACAATGTGACAAAAAGGAGCGGTGCAGGGATGAATTTGGGGTTTCGAAGAAAATACTTATAGCCCAAAGCTCCAAAGAGTGCGCTCACTACCCAATTGAATGCTGGCTGTAAAATTGGCGATTGCAGCAACGGCTTCAGGGGCAACAACAAGATGATTCCGAGTGTCATGATCACCACCGTTGTGATCGTCGAAGCGGCTACGGATAACGTCGCAACCACTTCGTTTTCTTCAGTACCGATTTCTGTTTTCACGATTCCCGACGCGTTGATAACGCACGGAATCTTGAGATTGGCAAGATTCCCGGTGATAAAGGCGAGGTAGGTCGCTCCGGTTCCTAAGAATGGCGCGTAGGTAATCACTTCAATAATCCCACCGGGTAGATATAAAAGTGACAACGTCATGACAGAGATTGCCAATTTATTGAAATCCGGGCCGACGCCGCTCGCTAACCAAATAATAATGGGGACCATCAACATGATGATAAGTCCTATCGTCATGAAGATTCGACCAATCCGATGCATTCTATCATTATAGGAAAGAGAAGGTTTCATTAGTAGATACCTCCCAGACCCAATAAAACAGCAACCGTCATCCCAACCAGCATTGAGAGCGCGAGCTGAAAGTTTTCCAGCCATTTGAGCTTGGCTTTTCGGACCAAAAAGTCGAATCCAGCCATCGCGAGTAGCGAAACGCCAAACACAATCAAGGGAACAAAGGTGGGATGATCTTCGATAATGTAGTTGCCTAAATCGTCCATCACATAAGCGCCGGCTTCAATCACCTTGGTCTCAAACTTGAACACCTTTGCCAACGCATCGCCAAAATAAGCCAAGATCATACCGATAAATACGGCATCAAAGAGCACTTTCCCAAATCCGCCGCTTTTTTCACCGGTTGCTTTTGCAAGTACTTTAGTTTGATATTTTTTGAGGAAAAATAAAGCAAACAATCCACCCCAAATGATTGATATCGTCATAGCAAAGGCAATAGTGACGAAGTTTTGAGTGGTGAGTGTCAACACAGTGATCCCTTCGGCTGCCACACTCGCTGCCATCAATTCATAATGAAGGGCACCGACAACGCTGAGTCGAATCCAGGGAAGCGGTATTCCTAATAATCCGGCCATCGTGATGACGCCAATGAATATGCCGACGGATGGTAAAATCGAAAACGTGATGGAACTGACCACCGCTTTGGATATTTGTTCTCGGGTCATTCCCAATACTTTGGATTGCCGATATGCTTTGAAGGCAAAGAAGAGCGAACCAAGGATGATAAATCCGGTGATAAATCCGCCGATCAAATACATCCACCACGCTTCTTTCACCAGGTTGACATCGGTGATGGCTAGAAACAAAATACATCCCCCCTTTGATTATCATGGGTTCATTTTACTGAAGTGCGTCTTTCTTTTCAAGCCAAGCCGAAAAAAAACCGAGATTTTTACTCTCGGTTCATCCGATTCAGTTTTTTTTGATACCGCTCTTCTTCACTATAGACGCAACCACAATATTTCTGCAGATAGAGCCCACAGTCACGTGCGCGTTGTTGTCCCTCCCGAAAATAAGGACGAAAATCGATATAGTGAAACAAGATGCCGACTTCTTTGCTCACTGTTTCCGCGATTTCTTTTAAAACATCCTGTGCCTGATACGGACTAATGAACAACGTTGAAGAAAAAGCATCGAAGCCTTCGGCTTTCGCTCTTTTTGCTGTCGTTTCAAGTCGATCGCGGTAACAGTGGCGACAGCGATCATCGGGATTGTCAGCGACCAGTTTGAGAAAATGTCGAAGTCCGTAGTCGGATTCCACAATCAATGGAAGCGAAATCGAGGCCGCATAGTCTTTTAGCGTCTCAAACCGGGCCATGTACTCGGTTGCCGGGTGGATATTGGGATTATACCAATATCCGACGACATCAATCGCTTCTTTGCGACATTGCTCCACACACATGATCGAGCAAGGAGCGCAACAAATATGTAATAGAAGTTTCATAGTCATCCCCTTATAACAACGTCAACCGCTCAATGGCCGGTCGATACATTTTTTTAGCTGAAGCTTCCAAATATTGCCGGGCAAGCACTGGATTTGATTCCAGTGATGAATATCCTTGAAGGAAAAGGATTCCCAGTTCATATAGCCCTTCTGGGTCATGACGCTCCAAAGCGGCTTGTTTCAAAAAATGGAGTGCGTGATCGAAGTCGTTTTTTTTCAATAATTGATAGAGGGCGATCATCGCTTTTCCCAGACCTAGTTCGCTGGATCGTTCCAACCAGTAGCGACTGATCCGAAGTGATTTTTCGACACCCATTCCCGATTGGTACAAGAGCGCGAGGTAATAGCAACTATACGCCTCATTTGGTTTTGCCCGAGAAGGTTCTTTGAGATAAGCGTGAAACAGCTCAATTGCTTTTTTTGACCAACGTTTGGCTTTGTTTTTCTGCTTGGCTTTTTGCGAGCGTTCGTATAACAACACAGCATATTTGTAATACGCGCCGCTCACTCCTCCCGCCAAGGCTTTTTGATAAGATTTTTCTGCTAATGACAGATCGACCGGACGACCGATTCCCCGTTCATGAAGGATGCCCAACCAATAATGGGCGGCATGATTGCCTTTTTTAGCCGCGTTTTCAAAATATTGGAAAGCCAACTCACCGCTGGCATTGGCAATTTGGTTGCGATAATGTAACAAACCCAAATTCACCAAGGCTTCGGGAGCGTTCTTTTTGGCTGCCTCGTAATACCATTTTTTTGCCATTTCCGAATCCGCTGGTTGCTGGATGCCAAGACGATATAAGTCACCGAGTTTGATCATCGCTTGTTCCATGCCGCGTTTAGCGGCGATTTCTAAATGTTGGATGGCTTTGAGCGGGTTTTGAGGCTCTCCAAGTCCCATCATGGCAGAGTATCCGATGCCATAATGACCGATGGTGTTGTCTGCTTTTAAAAGAGTTTTTAGATATTCTGCGGCTTTTTCCGAGTTTTGTTTGGTGGGGCATCCCCCCTCCAAATAAGCAATCGCTACTCGCTCACAAGCATCGATAGCACCGGTTTTAGCCAATAACTCGTCGTAATAAAAAATCATTTCCTTCAAAAAAGTTATAGATCGTTTATTGAAAAACGCATGTGGTTTTTGATATATTTCCCGCATTTGAAGGATTGCGTCTCGGTGTCCAGACAACGCAGATTTGTCCAACCAATGAATGGCCTTTTCTGGATTCTTCTTTCCGCTCGCAGACTCCAAGTGCAATCTGCCAAACTGGAACATCCCCTCTGGATCATTCTTATCGGCGGAAAACTGATAAGTTTCCCAAGCCTTCTTGAAATCTTTCGAACAACCGATTCCGTTTAAATAAAAACGTCCTAATTGGTTGATGGCATCGATATCACCTAACTTGGCACCATTCGCTGTGTATTTGAACGCTTTCTTTTTGCTTTTTCGCATGCCTTGACCATGAAGGGTCATTTCTGAAAGTGTCAAAAACGCTTTTGAATAGCCACTGGCCATGGCTTTATGTAAATATTCTATTGCATGACGATACTCTTGTTTTACGAGAAAATATTCACCGACATGATATAAGCCTACCGGATTGCCTTGATCAGCAGCTTGCTTATAATAAGTAAAAGCGAGTTCAATGTTTTTGGGCGAATCGATGCCATAAAAATACTTGTCTCCCAAATCATTCAACGCTTTCGGGTTGAGAGGGTTATTCATCAATAAACCCCCTCAAGCCGAGCAGTTCAGTCCTTGCGGCTGAATTTCCGAGTTTTGAGGCTTTTTCTAACCATTCCGCTGCTTTCAAAAAGGATGAAGGAACGCCATGACCCATCTCATATTTTTTTGCCAAGATTCGCATTTGCTCATCATCTTCTTTCGTCGCACCAGCCAAAGCCATTTGAAACGCCTTCTCTGGAGATTGTTTGACTCCTTTTCCTTGATCATAGGCATCACGCAAATAGCGATAGGCTTCTGTCAAGCCTTCGCGGGCGGCAATTTCAAAATAGATAATGGCCGATTCGGGAGATTCCGAGGCGAATAAATCCTTTCCATGGGTCAAGATAGCTGTGGAGGTCCGTAAATCGGTCGCACTTTTAGTTCCTAAAAAGCGAAAATGATTCATGGCATCGATCGAGCCTTTGGAAAGAGCTTTATTCAACCAAGCATATGCGGATTCAAGACTTTTCTTGACGCCTTCTCCATGAAAATAGGCCATGCCGATTTTATACATGGCATAAGGATTATCTTTTTTCGCCAAGTCGACATACAGTTGGATTGCTTTGGTCATGTCTTTCGGGACGAAAAGTCCTTGCTCATGGAATTTTGCCTGTCGGATCATGCCTTCGGCGTTTCCTTGAGTGGCGGCAGCCACATAATACTCATACGCCTGTTTATAATCTTGATTGGTTCCGCGGCCTTCTTCATAACAACGACCAAGCATGGCGATAGAATCCGAGAAAAGCTCTCTTGCGGCTTTACTGAAAAAGCGGAAAGCAACGTCCTCATTTTTCGAGATGGCTTGTCCATAAAAATTCATCAAGCCGAGATAATGATTGGCTTCAACGAGACCTTTTTTCGCCAATTTGGCAAACAGCGGATAGGCCTTCGGATATTGGCGCATATCATAGGCTTTTTTTGCTTCACTCAACAAAAAGTTCGTATCCATAAATCATTCTCCCCTGAGCAAGATTATATCATATCAAGTCTCGATTTTGAAGGAACTCTGACAAGACTTTTAAACGATAAGTCGCTTTTGCAAGTCCATGAGGCTTGTTTCGATGAAGCCAAAGAGTGTCGCTATCTAAGAGAAGTTCTTGAATGAGAGTATTTGCCTGTTCTCGACGATCGATGGCTTGGTTGACCATTTCATTCAAAATTAGTGACAATTCCATCAAATTCAAAACCGCGTTGATCTCTTTTGACACCAACGAAGAACGTCCCGATAATTGCGCTCGGGTGTCCGTGATCAAGGTTTGAATTTGTGTGGAATAAGGCGGATAAAGGGGGTGCTTGGTAAGTGCATCTTTCCAAACTTGAGCTTTTAAAGCAAGCGGATGCGTGGGATCGTTATCGACATACATCCAACTGGCGAATAGAAGTGTTTGGTTGGACATCAGTACGGGTTCGAGAAGAGAATAATTCGCTAAATTTTTAAGAATTTCCGCAATGCCTTTCTTCTCTTCCTCAATGAAAATATATTGATCCATCCAGTCAGAAAAATCATTGGTTTCATCACATTCTCTCCACGAACATGCCGCAGCAAATACCAATCCATGCAAACTGACAATAAATGGTTGTGGATGCGAAAAATCGCCCCAATCAGTCATTAAAATACCCAATCCATCATGATTTTTAGCTGCTTTCACGGCATGTACAGTCGATAGTAACATGTCGTGTCTTCGTGATGCGAAACTGTTCCACGACGATGTTCCGGGTGCGGTGAGAAAAGGAATATGATGAGCCTGATAGCGCGCTACGGGAGTCTCAAAGTCATGATCATAATCATAGCCCCAATCCGTGACGATCACCGATTGAGGAAAACGGGAAAGAACTTCGGGATGGTTGGCCAGAACATCCCCCCAAATAATCGGTTGCTTCCCGTGGGCTTGAACCCAATCAAACAAGGGCAAGAGGAAATCTAGGTAAACACAACCAAGTCCTTTTTTCTCGCATACCGCTTTGCTTTTCCCTTGAGAGAGTTCAAAAGGCTCATCGGCATTCAAATGGAAAAAACCGGATTTGCTTTTTTCTACCAACGGGGTGATCATTTGTTTGACCAATCGAGAACTTTCAGGATCCGTGGGATTCAATGTGGATGGAGGAAACGGATATCCAAACAGCAAATATCCTGACTCACATTCGGCGAGATGACGATATTTATCCAGTTTTAACCACTCGGTCATGTGACCGAGTGTATTCATGTTGGGGACAAGATCAACGCCAAACACTTCGGCATACTTTTCCAATTCCAAATACTCCGCCATTGTCAGCGGATGATCGACATTGAGATCGGGGAATAAGGGAAGTTCCAGGGAAAAACCTTCCACATATAATTCCAAATGGTTCATTTTGCATAACCACAGCCAGCGAACAAGCTGTTTGAGCGATCTTAATGTGGGGATCATATCTCGGCTGATATCGAGCAAAAATCCTCTCACTGGTAATTCCGGATCGTCGAATATGATCTGACAATCAATCGTTGGGTGGCAATCGAGTTGTTTTAGCGTGGCAAGACCATGCAATACACCCAATCGATCCGCACCTTCAACGATGATTTTTGTTGGTGAAATGGAGAGTCGATACCCTTCTATAGGAAGAATGGTTCTAGAAATGCCGAGAATGAGATTGGCTTCCGATAAAGATGCCTTCTGCCAATCAAACAAGATATCAAGAACAACATTTGAAAGATTGTCGTTTTCTATTAAGGCAATCTTCCAGAGTGACGGAACCAAGAACGCCCCGTCAGTTGGAATGATTTTTCTCGGTTTTGGAAGTATCATCATTTTTCATTTCCTCCCATTGGATAGAGTGAGTGTTCAAGCAACGAATACAAATAGGTGGTAACCGGTTTCCCAGTCATCTCTTCGACATAGGTAAGATATCCATCTAATTGTCGAACATATGCCGTATCGGTGACATTTTTTAATTTGAAGTCGATGATCCAAGCCTCATCCTCGCCAATAATCAACAAATCGATGACGCCTTGGTGCCTTTTTTGACCGCGTTCATAAATGAAAGGCATTTCTTGATGTATCGTTTTGTGTTCAAGATCGTCAAACGGAGTCTGTTTCATGAGATTTTGGATCATCTTTCGCCGTTCGGGAGGCAACTGATCCAGTGCTAGTTCGGGGTGGCGAAAATCGAAATATTGCAAGGTTTCGTGTAAATCCTTGCCATACTCAATGGCGGCTTTTTCCGATTCTGTCCAAAGACTTTCATCTGATTTTGAATATGACTCGGTTAATTGTTCGCAAACGGGATACAGAAACGTTTCATATTGAATTGCAGGCACCTCTTTTTGCTCGGAAACGGGCTGTTCAAGAGCAAGATCACTTTCGAGATTGGCTTCTTTCCTCCAAGACAGAGGGAAGGCCAATTTTGATAATAGTTGACTAAAGCTTCGAATTTTACATCGATCTCTTAATGGGAGGAGCGATGGCTCCTCAAACGGTGTTGGCTGATGTATAAGCAAGTCTTTCGGCAATAGAATCACTTGCTTTTCTCTTGCCCGGGTGAAAGCAACATATAACAAACGTATTCGTTCGGACACATATTCTCGATAACTATCATTCTCATAGAGCAGATGTAACAGGGTTTTTTTAAACCCGTTATGGAATGACTTGGCGAAAAAACCATATTTTTTGCTGAAAATGAAATGTTGTTTGTTTTCTCGATAATTGAAAAATTTTGTCAAACCTGGATAATAACAGATGGCGTATTCCAATCCCTTTGATTTGTGCATTGTTGTCAATTGAACTGCAATTTGGTTTTTTTCAAGAGTTTCGGTATAATCAACGTCCAAGTCATCCAGCGATGATATCGTTTCAAAATAGTCGCAGAAACCGAAAAAATCCATCTGTGGGAGCATTCCGACCTTTTGATAAAGATAATCCAATTTCTGTTCTCGCATTTCCGGATTATCCAAAAAGGCAATTTTGCTTGTCAGATGTGTTTGCTGATAAATGTGTTGGATAATATCCGTTAAAGGGAGTTGGTCAAGGAAGGGGAGGATCGCTTCTAGGTCTGTAAAAATCGGTATAAATTCCGGAATTGAGGTCAAATAGGTAGTCTCGGAAAAATCTTGAAATGGCACATCAAGAAACAAATTGACAATGTTATCATCAGGAATTTGATAGACAAACGACCGAGAAATGCCTATCAAGCTTTGACGAAAGTTGTCCGAGATGTTTTGGTTATACATATCTTTAAGCAAGGTGCAAAATTGAATGAGGAACACGATTTCTTCCGATGCCGAGAACGGCGTTTCCGTCCGTGCTAAAACAGGGATTTTTCCAGATACAAGAGCTTGTTGGAAAATTGGGAAATTTGTTTTGCGATCAACAATGATAGCAAAATCAGAGAAGTGGACTGTCCGAAGCACTTTTAATTGTGGGTCATAGACTTGATATTTCGTATTGATTTTGTGGATGATATCATTTTTGATTGCCAAGGCTTCCGCTTCCAATCTTTCGGAAGCACAAAGAGGTTCTTGATCAGTCCGCTCATAGAGTAAAATATCGGGGGTTGCGGATTGATTGGCATTAAAGTAGGTCTCATAGGAAGTGTTGCTGGCAACCAATCGTTGATCGTCATGGTAATCAATTCCACCGATCTCCGCATCCATTACTTGAGAAAAAACCCAATTGACGGCATCGATCACTTCTTTTCGTGAGCGAAAATTGTCAGTCAAACTGATGGCTTCACCATGAATATTCTGACAATAGTCTTGATACTTCTTCAAAAAGTTTTGCGGATTGGCGTTACGAAAACCATAAATGGATTGTTTGATGTCACCGACCGCAAACAGGTTGTTATCCGCAATCATTTCCAACAAATATTCTTGCAAATCGTTGGTGTCTTGGTATTCATCCACCATCACTTCGACAATCTGGGTTCGGAACTCTCTTAGTAAAGCAGGATGGTTTTGAAAAAGACGAATAGCGAGATGCATGATGTCCGTAAAATGGAAAAGGCTTTGTTCTCGTTTTCTTTGTTCCAAGAGTGACAAGTAATCACGGGTAATAGCGACGACAACTTGAATCGTGTCGGTGAGTCGTGACAGATCAGCTTTCATCTCTGACACGGAATCGCACATCAGTGTTTTGAAAAGTGTTCTTAAGTCATTAAGCCGCTCCTTTGTTTGTTCATATCGAGCTTTCAGAATTTCCAGTTCTTCGGCTGGCAGAAAGTCGGATGCGCGGGGAAAAATCGGATTTTTCCATTTGGAAAGAAGTGCCATGAGTTCATCAAGCGTCATAGCCGAAAACAATGGATCGTATTGACAAGTTATCTGTTCGGAAAAGCGCTGTACCTTTTCATGATCGATTTGGTTTGCTTCTTCAAGTGTTTCTTGAACCAGTGAACGGATGTCATGGAGGTGCTCTTGACAGAGTTTATAAAAAGCGTCGATCAGTTGATTCTTCTCTCGGTCATTGGTCAAATGAATCATCTCATCCAAATAGGTTTGTTGATTGGCAATCATTTCCAATCCATCCGCAAGGACGATGACCCCCTCCTGAAGCAGTCTATCACCACGATCAAATAGCTGGATCGCAACCTTCGAAAACAACGGATCATCCAAGGCATAATGCCGATCCAAGGTATCCTTTAAACAACGTTGTTTGAGATCGGCTAAAATGACGTTATCCACGACATCGATTTCCTTGTCCAGTCCGAGCAAATAATGATATTGCTTGACCATTCTAAGAGCAAATGCATCAAATGTGGAAATCATTGCTGTGTCTATTTGCCGCAGCTCCAGAGAAAGTTGGGGAATTTTAGCGATTTTTTCCTTGATTCGCTGTTTCATCTCATCGGCTGCCGCATTCGTAAATGTAAGAACAACTAAACGTGTGATCGAAACGCCTTCTGTGAGTCTCAGCACGACACGCTCGGTCAAAACCCGAGTTTTTCCTGACCCGGCTCCGGCCGCAACCAACAAATTCGTGCCGGATTGATGGATCGCCTGTTCTTGAGCTAAAGTGAAGGACAATTTACTCATTTGATAAATCCACCTCCTCGTCGATTGCCTCATCGGAATCATTTCTTGAAAGAGGAAGATGGCATACACCCATATATGGACAATATTGACAACTTAGAGACAACGTTTGATTTGGGAGTGGAGGCACGGGTTTTATTGGATAAAATCCAACCTTAATCCCGTTAACGGCGTCCTCTATCAATTTGTCGATATGATCGATCATAGCGACAAGTTCGTCCGCTTGGATAACCTGTTTACTCGCTTTTAAAGTTCCATCGCTTTTTTTCTTGCAGCGCTTAATCCAGTTTTCATCGCCACCAAGGGCGCTGAAAACGACTGGATCATTGAGGGTTTTTCCATTTAGAGCCAACTGCTTTTTTATAGGATCTTCTTTTTTGTTGTGCGCATAGTGGCCCGGTAACAAACGTTGATAATAAAACCCGCAAGGAATGAACGCACGAGTTTTCCCGTTTGCTTTGATCAAGTGCAGATAAAACGGGAGTTGGATATCCATTCCCTGCAAAAAGTCTTCTTCACCAAACTGTTTGTTCCCGGTTTTAAAGTCAATGACGATCACTCGAATTTCATCATCTTGTTGCCACGTCCGAATCTGGTCGATTTTTCCCTTGATCCGAATGTTTCCCCCAGGATATGGATATGAAAACTCCGATTCGGATGCATATATGGCAAATCGACTTTGGCGATCATATTCTTCTAGATAGTTTAAAGTCGTTTTGATTTGCTCAAGAAAAGCTCGTAAAAAAAGTGGCTTTCTCATCGCGAAGTCCGGAGGATAGTTACGGCTAAAGAGTTGAGATAGTTCATCCAAAGTTCTCAAGTCAACCGTTCTTTTGTTTTTTAAGATTTCATGGGCGATATTACCAAAGAAAAGCGGCAAAGAAGCTTCCTTCGCTCCCACTTTTAAAATATCTGTCACAAGATATTGAAACGGACAACTGTGGAAACGTTCCAAATTGGTCGCGGATAAGACGATCCCCCGAGAACAAATTTTTGCGATTGTTGATTGACTCAATCCTGTGAACTGAAAATCCGATTGCATCAAGCGATTTGAAAACGTGGCAGAATAATGCGGAAAATCCGGATGAACAATGCCATATGTTTTCTGATCATATCGCATTTTTGCATACGTTAAGCGATCCATTTCAAAAGATGCATACAGCCGGTTGTGATCTGGATTGATCAATTGTTCTTGAATTTCACAGTCAACGACTAATTTGGGGAAATGATTGTCGCTGCCGGCTTCTTTTTTCGCGTAAAACAGAACCACATTTTTAAGTCGGGAAAGGATATTAGCTAATTGCGATTCCATTCGGAGATTATACTCAACGGAAGTCTCTGACCCCAACTTCATTTTGTCCTGATCGGATAAGTAATCACCGTCTATTTTTTTTACGGGCAAAGCCGAGTCATGGCTGTTCAGAATAAGGTAATAAAGTTCATCGTCGGGATAAAGTTCAGATAGCGGGAGCGATTGAATTGCTCCTTGATAGTTGATTGGAGCGACACTGGCATTTTTTAGACAATAAGAGAATAAGTCGCGGTGTTGAAGCAATACCGACAAGGAATGGCGATTGATCAATTGAAGAATCGTTTTTTTAACCAAGACCTCTTGCGGATGAATGGTTTTTAGACGAAGCAAAAAATCAGTGACCTCGTCAGCTGTCATTGGCTTTTCCAATAAAGCCAATAACTGGATGGCTTGCGGGAATTTCCGTAAAGGACGTTGCTTTATTGAAGAAAACGGAATGCCTGCATCTTTTAACCAACACTCCAGTTGATAGTCGTCCATCTCGCTGGCATTGACTAGTCGGATCTGGTCAGGGTGGATCCCTTTTTTCAACCAGAGGAGAATCTGCTGATAGACAGCACCGATCTCTTCCGCTTTGTCGCAACAGCCAAAAACAGGTAAAACAGAAGTGCGCCGCGATCCCGAATAAAGAGTCACCGTTTGATCTCTTAGGTGCGCTGGCAAAAATACATCGCGATTTAAAGAGACAATATGCTTGAAAGGACGAAATTGGGGCGGATGGACGAAGCGTTTTTCCTTAAGACTCGAAAAGGATTTCTCAAGCAACTCGGCTTTTTCTTTTGGCAAAAGTTGAAATCGATCCGAATAGGCGAAAAAAGGCCGTAAGGCATCGGCTAATCCGAAATCAATCGAGCATTCTTTTTTCATATGGTACAAATAGTGATCAGAAAATACGAAGTCAAAACAAGAAAAATCCCTGATCGAAAAGGAAGGAACGATATGTTTATGTGATAATTCCCGCAATAGACGCTCTCGTGTTTGACCGGATGCCAGAACAATGACGTCTTCTTTATAATTACGGATTTTTTCTATAACATCAAACAGAAAAATCACCCCTGACCGGGTAACATTATACCATAGTCCGATTATCCATTCCTATGAAACCCGAAAAAAACATGGATAAAAAAAGCTCCCTTGAAGGGGAGCTTTACGGGTTATTCAATCGCAATGTATTGTTTTTCTTTGACGTTGGTTCCCTGCTTGGGAATTTGTAAAGTCAGAGTTCCTTTGTCATATGCTGCTTTAATGTCTGTTTGGGCAATATCCTCGCCCACGTAGTAAGTGCGAGCGGCACTGCCGAGGAACCGTTCGCGACGGACAAAACGGCCTTGCTTGTCTTCGCTTTCCTCTTGATGTTCTGCTTCAACCGATAGATAACCCTCGTTCAAACTGATCTTGATCTCCTCTTTGCTGAAACCTGGGACATCGATGATCAATTCGTAACCATGATCCAATTCCTTAATGTCTGTGCGCATGCAGGAAGTGGTGTTTCTTTGAATCGGGCGGCCAAAGAAATCATCAAAAAAATCGTCGAGTATGGATGCGGGGGTATTACTTCTTTTAATCAAACTGTTCATATATGTGTCCTCCTATATAATGTGATATTATTAGCACTCTACACTTTCGAGTGCCAACTATATTATATCACACTCGTTAGCACTGTCAAGCAATGAGTGCCAACAATTGAAGAATGTAACCGTTTTCATACACATTATCGAAAAAAAACATGAAAAATTAATCTAAAATCGTATCAATCATGAAAAAAGAATAATATTGGGGAAAAGCAGTAACAATAATCCGATTATTATCATGATGATTCCACCGATCAAATGAGAATAACGGCTGTATCGTGCGGAAATGCCGCTGATTCGCAACGTAATCATTGCCCCAGAAAAGACGAGGATATCATCGAGCAAAAAGACAAACACGTAAACCAAGATGTAGACATAATAAAGAAAGGCAGGTAAA
>Ga0265294_10001719_pt1 | contig 29461 bp, 20 predicted proteins | sample MunlanPumphouse3_FD_192504 | JGI IMG/M metagenome (GOLD analysis project Ga0265294, IMG submission 192504) | Groundwater microbial communities from a municipal landfill in Southern Ontario, Canada - Pumphouse #3 | ecosystem: Environmental > Aquatic > Deep subsurface > Groundwater | place...
ATATGGCTATTTTGTCTGAATCTACGACAAATTTATATAGCAAATTAAAGTAATTTGGATTAAATATATCATTAATACTGTAATCTTTTGTGAGATAAAAAACAACTGAGGAGTTGAGAAATCTTTGGATACTATCTTCTTCAACATCTAAAATTAATTTATAGAATTCTTTTAAATAATCCAAGCCCAATCCTTCGGTTGAATTTACAAATCTAAAAAAAGGAACTGAGGTATAAATTTCATTATACGTTTTTAATAAATTATTGAATTTTATAACAGTTGCAGAAAACAATAGAGAAACACAAGTTACTATAACAAAAACAAGTAAAAGTTTCTTTATAATTTAACACCTCCATTCTCAACAAAAAAATCAGTAAAGAATACGCTATTTAGACTATATCAATAACTAACTTCATAAGATAGTTCTTACTTCATTTTAAACCTTGAAATTTCTTCGTTTAGGTTTTCAGAAAGGATCTCTAACTCTCTTGCTTTTTGACTTAAAGTATAAGCACTTTTAGTTTGTTGTTCTATAGATTCTCGTATTTCTTTAATTTGTTCATTTATTTCATTTACTGTTCTAGCTATTCTTTCAGCAGAAGTACTCATTTCTTGAGTACTAGCACTTTGCTGCTGAGAACCCGCAGTCACATTTTCAACCTCTGTTATCATTTTATTAATTTCGTTTTGTATTAAACTAAATTGAACACTTATTTTTTGGGCTTCTTCGTTTATTTCTGTTATTGTATTTACAGTTTTTTCTGTTGATTTGTTTACTTCAATTGTCCCATTTTTCAACTCTTCTAATATACTCGCTATTTCATTAGTGGCTTGACTACTGTTCTCTGCGAGTTTTCGAATCTCCTCAGCCACTACTGCAAATCCTCTTCCGGCTTCTCCTGCTCTAGCAGCTTCTATTGCAGCGTTTAAAGCCAAAAGATTTGTTTGCTCGGTTATAGCATTTATACTGTATATTATTTTTTCTATATTGTCAGCTTTTGTTAAAAGGTTTTCTACAATTTTTTGAGTATCTATCGATTGTTTTGACCCTTCATCAATCTTCTTAACTATATTTTCTATACTTTGTATACCCTTGTTAGCCTCTTTTTGTGTTCCATCGGCCAGATTTGCCAATTCTTGGGCAGCACTTGCTAATCCTTGAGCCGAAGAGGCTATTTCTTCTATACCTGAAGTCATTTCTTCCACCGATGAGGCACTTTCTTCAGAGACTATCTCAATTTTTTCAGTTTTTTCTAAAACTTCTTTACTAATCTTTTGAGAAAGATTAGATAATTCGTTTAATTCAGTTGATGAACGATTAAGTCTATTAGAGGTATCTTTTACTGCACTTATTGCCTCTCTAAACTTATCCAACATCTTATTGAAAGATTCTGCCATTTCTCCAACTTCATCTTTCGCCTTTGTTTCAAAGTAAACATTTAAATTACCTTCACCCACCTTAACAAGTGTTTTAGATAATTCTCTTATAGGTTTTGCAATATTCTTTCCAACAAAATAGGAAATAACTATTGCTAGCCCTATACCTATAAAAGTTATTAACAAAATTACGAAAATAAGTTTATTCATCTTTTCGTAGACAACTTTTTCTGGTAATTCAAGAAATACAAACCAACCATTAGTCAATGTTTCATAATTTGATAAATATGTTTCTTTATCAATTTCTTTTTTAAAATTACCTTGTTTTTCACTTTTTATTATTTCAATGTATTCTTCAAATTCTTTTTGAAGATTTGTAGATGTATCATATTTTGGATGAAATATAACATTTAATTGATTATCCAATATAAAGGCATACGAATCTTTATAATTTGAAATATCCCCAACTTGACTTGAAAAAAATTCAACTGGAAAACTTGCCCCTACAACTCCAACCAAGGTACCACTCTTTTCATCAACATAAGGTTTGGAATATGTAATAACGTTACTACCTAAATAATCGTCATAATATATATTTGACCATACACCCATATTTTGCTCTTTAGCATGAAAAAACCATTTTAGTTTCTCATTTTCAGGGGTAAAAGTTTCATCATATTTTAGAAATTCATTTTTTATTGTTTGATCATCTTTTTTTATATAGAATAATGAATATAGTTCTTTCGTACTTAGCATATCTGGGTTAAAAACAATAAACGTACTAACATTACCATCTAATTTTAAGGAATAGTCTTTTGGAACATTTTTTACTTTATCCATAAATCTTACGACTTCCGCATTTGAAAAACTTGCTAAGAAAGGATCAAACCCTAAAAAAGCAGAATCAGCGAAACTATCAATTGTTATTTCAATAATCTTTATTTGAGAGTTAAGATTAGAGGCGATGCTAGAAGTGAGATTTTTCACACTTTCTAATGCATAATTCTCCAATAAAGATGATGCTTGAAAAATAGTTATAAAACTCACCAATATTAAAAATGAAAGAACCAGCAAGACAGAAGTTAAAATGATTTTTGTACTTATCTTTTTCAATTTATAAACCCCCTTTTCTAAGGAGAAATAAAAACATTACTATTTCTGAAGCGTATATTCAGAAAATATAAAAAAGATTATAAAATACCTAATTTAATAATGTACGTTACCTTTTTTAATAACTTTTTATTTTTGAACCTATATCTCTATACCCAACGTTACTCTAACAAGGAACCCTATAAAAAACGTTAAACCAGCAACACCAAAACTTATACCAGCCATTTCTAAAAATCTTTTTTTGAAAGGAAGATCCTTCGCTACAGAAATATAAAAATTAAAACCCAATATGATTATAACAGCAATTATTAAGGTTAATATCAAACTTAAAAAATAATTTTTAGGGATTAACAAATAGGGCAGAATTAATAAAAACACTGTAATTATATAAGTTATTCCAGTATAAACTGCAGATTTTAGAGCATTTTCATTTCCTTCTGCTCTTTGAGAGAGATATTCCGAAGCTGCCATAGATAAAGATGCAGCTATACCTGTTATCAATCCAGAAGATGCAATTAAAAGACCATTTTGTAATGCAAAGGTTAAACCAGCTAAAGCGCCCGTCAATTCTACCAAAGCATCGTTCAATCCTAACACTATAGAGCCTATATAGTTTAACTTATCTTCTTCTATCATTGATAATAACTCAGCTTCGTGCTCTTGTTCTTGTTCTTCAATTTTTTGAGCCTCAGGAATTACATCAAATACCTCCTTGTAATTAACTTGAGCCCTTTCTTCACCTTTTTCCATTAGTTTAAGGCTAAACGTTAAACCTAGTATCTTTGAAAGAAGAACATAAAAAACAATCTTTACTTTATTTGGTTTTACATCAATTCCTGTATAACTTTTCCATATATTATAATGATTTAACTCCTCTTGAGCTATCTTTTCTAAGACTTTCTTATTGTTCTCATCTTTTGTTGATTTAGCTATTTTTCTATAAATCTCATATTCAGTAATTTCATTCTTTTGAAAAATTAACAGCTTATCTTTTATATTTTCTTTAGCCATCGGTATCTTCCCTCCCATTTTTCATCATTTTCAAAACTTTCGTAAATTTCTTTTATCTCTTTTTCATATATTTTAAAGATCTCTAACAATTTAGGATTAAAATGTTCGGGCTTGGTCCTTGCGTCGCCTTTGAATAGAATTTCTAAACTTTGTTCATGAGAAAAGGAGTCTTTATAACTTCTTTTTGATCGTAATGCATCGTAAATATCAACTAAACCAACTATCTGAGCCTCAATAGGAATTTCTCCATCTTTAAGACCGAAAGGATAACCGCTTCCATCATAGTGTTCATGATGGTATAAAGCAATCTTTCTGGCAGTTTCAAAATAATCCCCTGTCAACAAATTTTCCGCATACACAGGATGTTTTTTTATTTCTTCCCATTCTTCCGAGGTTAATTGGTCATCTTTATTAAGAATTACTGATGATATTAATAGCTTTCCAACATCATGTAAAGGTGAGAAAATTCTTATCTTTTCAACTTCCTCATCTGGCAACCCATATTTTTTAGCAAGAAAAGCAGAGAGTTCACTAACGCGAAAAATATGCATATAACTATTCTCGTCATGTGATTCTGCAATAAGGGCAAGATTATTTGCAAAATCAATGTATGCATTCCTAATTTGTTCGGCTTTTAACCGATTTAATAGAAATATTTTTGCTAAATTTATAAAATTATCAAAAAACTCAACAGACTCTTGAGAAAAGACTTTATTGCTTCCTTCTGCTATATCTAAAGTGATATCTAAATACCTCTTTTCGTCAATCTTGATTACTTTTATTATTGTTGATTTTGTTGGCTTTGAATATCTTTCAATCTTATTTATAATATCTTGTGGCATCCTCTCGTTGTTCAGGGCCTTAATATTCTCTACTACCCTCACTTCTTCGGTAAAAAAAGCGTGTTCACGTTTTAGTGAAAGATTATTTAAACCAGTCACATCATGCCCAATAGCTGCTAAAAACCGCCACTCGTCTCCTTCTATTAATGAAACACTTCCATAATCTGCCTCAGGAACCTCTGCAATTAAAATTTGTAAAAATTCATGAAAAAAGATATCTACAGGTACTTCCTCATTTCCTATTTCAGAAATAATCATCAATAAATTATCGATCTTTTTTCTTAAAGTTTCAATATTTTCATAACTTTCTCTCAATTCCTCATTTTGAGCGATTAATTGTTCATTTGAAGATATTAGTTGTTCATTTGCAGCCGCTAGTTCTTCAGAATAATTTTGCAAATCTAACTCACTTTCTCTTAACTGTTTTAGTAGTGCAGTAACTTTCTTGTTTTTACTATATATAATTATGTTTATGACAATTAAAAATATTATTGAAACTATACCAATCCAAAATAAAATGGGATATTTTTCATAAAACGATATTGGTTCGTTTTTAATTATTGATCCAGCTGGAAGTGCATTTAATGATATCTTAAACTTTTTAAGTTGTGGATAATTAAAGATATATTTATTCTCTAAACGATAAAACCTTGGCAAATTTGCAATATTCGTTCCTGATAAAATGTTTAAAACAATTTCTCCTGCTTTTTCTCCTTGTTCGAATGCACTTGTAATTCGACCGCCCACAATGTTATAATCCATATATACACTTAGAGTTGTGTATATAGGAATCTGATCATACTTATTTATGAAATCTCCAATTTCATCAAAACTATAAAAAACACCATTTTTATCTCTATTAAATCCTAAAAAAATGGCGATAGAATCATCTAGTGGGTTACTAAGATTTTCATGTATCTCTTCTAAAAAATCACTTAAAAATATAAAATCTATGTCTGAAAAATATGGAATTACTTCCTTTTCCATCTCTTGCCTTACAAGAATACTTGTTTTTGTATAGTTGTCTATCACTACATAAACATGTTTTGTGTCTTTATGCAAATTTAATGCTGTAGATAATGTATCTTTGATATCTAGTATTTCTACAATCCCACTCACAAAATCTTTATTTTCTAGGTCATATTCTTGAAAATAATTGATTCCACAAAATACAATAGGAAGCCCCTTAAAAAAAGACTCGTAATTTTCTAAAACAAAATCGAAGGCATCATTATCTACGGCAACGACAGCTTTGAATTGAATATTTCCTAATTTTTTAAATAAATAATCCTTGAATATCTCTAAAGAATCATCATCTCCGAACCTTTTTGAATCTAAAAATTCTACGTAAACTTCAAGATCTTCACGATTGTTTAACACCGAAAAAAGTCCGTTTAATTCTTCATCAGACCAAGATAAACCAGGATTATAAGAATTTAGAACCAACAAAGAGTTTTGAGAAAAGATAGTTGAACTTATCAGTATACAAAATAAAATAAGCATCCATATTTTTGAGTATTTAATTATAAATACCTCCCTTTTAGTCCTAAAAACACCCTTTTTGGTTTTTATAAGGTTCTGTAATTCATATACCAAAATTAAAGATATTTTGATGCCATTATATACAATTATAACATCTTTCAGACAATATTAAGTAATTAAAAGAAAAAGATGGTGATATATTGTTCATTTATTTATATCATTTTAAGTTAAAGTCCTTATCTATACTAAAGGAATAGATCGTTAACATAATATTATTCTATTCTTATTATCCTTGTAATTTATTTTTTTTATGATAATGGTGAGCATTGTTATTTTAATTTATATGCAAAAGTTGATCTATCCTTGTGACCTAATATGCTCTTATCAAGTGGATTTTGAGTGATGAATCATCAAAACCTTAGAAGATAAGGAGGGGGTAATATGTCAAAGGGTTGGTTAATTACTATTGGTATATACTTACTACTGATGGGGATTGTTGGTTTGTTTGTGGCTTCAATGCCAAATTGGCATGCATGGATTGATTTAGTAGTAGGAGTTATTGGATTAATAGTCGGAGCAACTGATAAAGGTAAAAAGAGTTCATAGTAAGGCAACAAAAAATATATAGCATAAAAATAGATAACACAAAAAGGGCGATATAGATGCCCTTTTTGTTTTAGTTATACACTCAAAAGAGGTGGTCATGTGCCATTTGATGGTTTAGTATTGTATAAGGTTTTACGAGAAGTAAAAGAACATGTTATAGGTGAAAGAATTAGAAACATTTACCAACCTGTCTATTATCAAGTATTATTACAGTTATCAAATAATTATTTGTTATTTTCTCTGCAAAACCCTTCTTATATGCTCTTATTAGCTGAGAAACCCGATATACCTATGGAACCAGCACATTTTGCTCAGTTTCTAAGAAAAAGAATTAGAAACGGTAGAATTTTACAAGTTGAACAACTAGGCTTAGATAGACTGGGTTTTATTGAAATAGAAAGCTATGACGATGAAAGATCAGAAAAAGTCATATATAAGTTATATTTTGAATTGATGGGTAGAAATTCCAACTTAATTTTAGTTAACGAAGAAGGTAAAATCGAGGAGGCATACAAACACGTACATGATGACTTTAGACCCATTTTACCCGGTGCTAAATTTATTCCTTATTATGATGATTCAAAATTAAATATTTTGAGGGATAATGTATCAATTTTAGATGATTCATTTTTAAATAATCTAATGGGATTTTCAAAGAAATCTAAAGATTTTCTCAAAATTATTGGTGTTGAAAAAGCAATTCAAGATCTTAATGATTCTCATTTATACTTCTTTAAAGATAATAACAAATTTGATGCAGTTGCTATAACACCTAACAATTATTCTTATGAAAAGTTAACTCCTTCAGAGGCTATACTTAAGGTTTTTCAGGAAAGGGCTAACCAGTCTAGATTTTTGGAGATAAAGAGGTATCTAGAAAAAAATGTGAATAACTTTATTGAAAGATCAGAAAAAACTAAAGATCTGATTTTAAAGGATTTATCTGAAGAAGAGCTTTTGGAAGAACTTGAAACAAAAGGTAAATTGCTTCAGAGCTATTTATTTAAAATAAAAAAAGGAGACAAATATCTTCCTGTAATTGATTGGAACAGTGGGTTGGAGATTGTTATAGAAATAGATCCTTTATTATCTCCAACACAAAATTTAGAAAAGTACTATAAAGAGGTAAAACGCATTAAGAAAAAAGTCGAGTTTGCTAAAGAAAGAATTAAAGAGATTAATAATGAATTAGATTATCTTTATCAACTCTTAGAAACAATTAGCTCAGCTCAAGACATTGAAACGTTAATTGAAATAAGAGAAGAAATGAAAGAACAAGGTTTAATAAGAGATACTAAAAAGCAACAAAGAGAAAGGAAGATCAAATCCACATATAGAAAATTTGAATATGAAGGTTTTGAAATACTTGTGGGTAAAAATAATAAACAAAATGATGATTTAACAAGATCTGCTTCAAGGGAAGATATTTGGCTTCATACACACGAAATTCCAGGTTCTCATGTGATAATTAAATCTGCTGGTAGACAAGTACCGGAGGACGTAATAAACTATGCAGCAAAAATAGCAGCTACATTTTCAAAGGCAAAAATGTCTTCTAATGTAGCTGTTGATTATACACAAAGAAAAAATGTTTGGAAACCCAAAGGAGCAAAACCTGGGATGTGGTTATATGAAAACTATGAAACAGTAATCGTTGAACCGTTAAAAGATATGTTATAAACTTAGCAAACTTTTTAATATTTTGTTATTTATTTTTAAATCCTAACAATCGAGAAATTTTTTTTGTGCAATCCATAACATAATTTGCATATTTTTCAACGTTTGTCTCTTTAGCTTGAGATGTACTCATAGAAATACTAACAGCTGCAATAACTTGATTGTCATAATTAAAAATGGGTGCCCCTATACAAAAAATACCATTTTCATTTTCTTCATTATCTATTGCATAGCCAATTTTTTTTATCTCGTTTAATTGTTTTTTTAATTTCAAGGGATCCGTAACTGTGTTTTTACCTCTTTTTTCTAACTTTACTGTTTTTAAGTACTCATCTAATTCCTGTTCAGATAAATTGGCTAAAATTGCCTTCCCAAATCCAGTTGCATATAAGTTCATTCTCATTCCAATTTTTGACATCATAGGCAAAGAATGCGGTCCTTCAATCTTTTCTATATATACCCCTTCATTGCCATCTTTTACTACAAGGTGAACAGTTTGACCGGTCTTAACCATTAAATCAACTAGATGAGGTTGGGCTAGGTCTCTAAGATTTATCTTTTTCAAGATTATGCTCCCATATTCCACAAGTTTAAAACTAGGGATGTAGGTCCTATCTTTGTTTTTAGTTAAAAGTTCTCCTTTATACAAATCATCCAAGTATTTATAGGCATTAGAAATCGACATGTCAAATTCACGAGCAATTTCTGTCGCACTTACTGGGGTTGGAGAATTAACAATATAATCAAGTATAGCTATAACATTTTTAATAGTTTGAATTAATATTCACCTGCCTAAAAAATTCTCTAAAAACAATTATACTATATATTTTAAATTAATAAAAAAAACGGACATTATTCTATCTTGTAAATTCTTCACCATTTCCAAAAAAAGAATGAAGATCTTCCCATGTAGGTAGTCCTTCTACATCTCCCTTGACGGTCAGTGCAAAAGCACCTGCGGCATTTGCTAATTTAACAGCGTCTATTAACGTATATCCCTTTATCAACCCTGCTAAAAAACCTGCAGCAAAAGCATCTCCTGCACCAATTGGATCTACTATTCTTTCAACTTTATATCCGGGAACATGAGTTATTTCATCTCTTGTTCCTAAATAAGCACCATCCTCACCAACTTTCAAAACAACTATCTTGGGTCCAAGTTCTAAAAATCTATTTAATATCTCTATTTCGTCAGATATTTCCAATAAGATTTTCGCCTCACTCAATCCTGGAAGTATAATATCTGATTTACTAGCTATATCTAAAATAGTTTTTCTCATCTGACCTTTATTGTTCCATACTTTTAACCTTATGTTTGGATCAAATACTATTTTTAAATTATGTTTTTTTGCTATTTCTATTGCTCTATAAACTGCTCTACAACACGATTCACTTAAACCAGGAGTTATACCTGTTAAATGCAGATATTTTGCCTGAGCAATGTAACGCTCGTCCAGGTCATCCTCGTCCATAAAGCTAGCTGCAGATCCCTTTCTATAATAGTATATCCTACTTTCACCAATTTCCACTCTTTCTTTAAAAAAAACACCTGTAGGATGCTCTTCGTCTCTTTTTACTTGTGATACATCGACGCCTTCACCTCTAATGAAAGATTCAATGTAATCCCCGAATCCATCTTTACCTAACTTACTAATCCATCCTGATTTAATTCCCAGTTTTGAAAGACCTATAGAAACGTTTGATTCTGCACCACCAATATGCTTATTAAATTGATAAATATATTTTAGTGGGCCTGTCTCTATCGGAACAAAGAGTACCATTGTCTCACCTAAAGTTACTACATCCATTATAATCACCACATTCCACTTATTATTTTAATATTTTCTGGCTTCTCTGATTGCATCAACAAACCTTTTAGCTGTTTCTTGAACTTCATCATAGTCACCTTTTTGAGCACCTTTGGTTAATTCACCACCTACTCCAACTGCTAAACAGCCAGCCTTAATCCAATCACCCACATTTTCAAGATTTACTCCTCCTGTTGGAATAATAGGAGCATACGGGAGAGGACCTAAAAAAGCTTTAACTACAGATGGACCAAAGGCACTACCAGGAAAAAGTTTTACAAAATCTGAACCTGATTCCATCACTTCTATCACTTCTTTTATAGACATTGCACCCATCATTGTAACTTTTTGGTATCTGTTACATAATTTGACGATTTCTGTGTCAAAATAAGGACTTACAAAAAATTCTGCTCCTGCCAACATAGCTATTCTTGCAGTCTCTGAATCAAGCACAGTGCCTGCTCCAATGAGAATTTCACCATTTTGATAAGTTCTTTTAAGTTCTTTAATAACTTCTATAGCTCCAGGCACAGTCATTGTTATTTCAACAACGTCTATCCCTCCCGTTTTCACTGCATTCGCTATCTTAAGGGCTTGTTCGGGAGAATTTGCTCTAATCACTGAAATTATTCCTGTATCAATTATCCGCTGCATTACCCTTAATTTTTTCATATGTACCTCCCCTCAAAAAAACTTTTATTTTTATAGAAATTCTGAAAGTCAAATTTTATCAAAGTATTAGATTTAAATCTTTATAAATACCTAAATAATAATATTAAACTAAATTATATTTATTTAACTTTTTCGTTATTTTGACAGAAAAATGGGAGAGGGCTACGCCCTTGACCCACTCTAAATTCAAAATCTTATTTTTTCATTATTTATTTCTAAATTTCCTAAATCAAAACAATATTTTTACATATTGACGCGTTTCTTTTCTAAATCTATTTCATCACCTTTTAATTTCACAACGATGTAATGATATGCCCAATTCTCATCGTCTCTCGGATATAATTCCATAGTTTCTACATTTTTAAATAATAAATGAGGTCCTCTGCTCTCTTTTCTTTCATTCATACATCTTAACAAAACTAAAGATAATAATCTTATATTTATAGTTTCAAAATAATCCTTTAAATTGATGCTTGATCCTAATATTTGATCCTGTGAAATACGTGAAACCATATCATAGGTTCTTTCCAAATGTTCTGAAACTCTTATAACACCTGCATATTGTGTCATCAACTCTCTAATGTAGTTTTTTACATTATTTTTATTATTTTTAAATATGAATTTCGAATATTTTCTTTCGATTTCTTTTACTTCTTTTTCCGTTATTTCCGAAACCTTCCTTTTTGACGAATACATTGCGGCATTTTGACCAGCTATTTTACCAAATACTTGTGTATCAAGAAGGGAATTCCCTCCAGGTCTGTTTGCCCCATGTTGGCCTCCTGCTGCTTCTCCACATGCATATAAACCTTCTATACATGTTTCTGCCCTTTCATTAATTTTTATTCCGCCTTGAAAATGTTGTATTTGCGGAGCCACTTCTATTTTGCCATCTACATCAAGATCAATCCCTTTAGTCACAAGTAATTCATATACTTCTTTATTCATTTTTTTTAACCGTAATAACGGACTGGAAAATACATCCTCACCCAATAGATCCATTCCTAACGAACTTTTATACCAATCAATAATATCCTGAGGAATAGTATCTTTATTCATAAATTGAGGGTTGGTTGTGTAGTCTAAAAAAACCTTTTTCCCTTCCATTATTTCTTTTTGTACAGCAATATCAATTATATGAGACCTTTCTTCAAATGAAAGAGGCCAACTCCAACCTTTAGAGAAAAGGATATGCATCAGATCTTTACTGTCATAACTTTTTTTATAATGTTTATATACAACATCTTCTCCTTGATCATTAATAATTTTAGGCAAAGCTCTCATAAAGCTGCCAGAACATGCTATCTTGGTTTTTTTGGAAGCAATTCCTATTTGTATAAATTCCATGTTAACAAGTTCTGCACCTGCTCTTAGTGCTGCTGCATGACCATCGCCTGTACACATTATTGGAAAAAGATTTTCTGCATAGACTTGACCAGCCCCTCCAGTTGCTAAAATTATAGCTGGTGTTTCTACTATAAATAATTCATTTGTTACGACGTTAAGTCCATATGCTCCTTTAACCCTATTTTCATTATCCAGTAAAATATCTTGTATCATTACATTTTCGATGACTTCAATCTTTTGATTTACAACCTCTCTTGTAAGCGCTTTTGCTATTTGAACTGCCGTATCAGGCCCCGTATAACAGGCTCTTGCATATTTTGAACCATCTGTCCTAAATTGTTTTATTTTTCCATTTTCTTTTGAAAAAGGAACACCTAGTTTTTCCAGATACTCAAATGCTTCTTTAGAATTTTTAGCTAATACATCTGATAAATTTTTATCAGAGACCATTCCACCAATTACGAAAATATCTTCTGCATGGTATTTCCAGGAATCTTGCGTATAGGGTTCGGTTGTATCTAATGTTGCGTGAAAAGCCATTCTATCAGAGTAGGAAGTAGCTGTCACGCTATCTTTTAATATTTTTCCTTTAGAAATAATTTTAATATCTAAATTTTTATTTGTTTCTTTCAAACTTAAAGCTGCTCTCAAGCCTGCTCCACCAGCGCCAACAACAACTGCATCTGCTTTTATTTTTATCATATCTTCACCTCATTACTTATTTTCTCTCAATATTTCTAGGTATGGCTTTAGGTATATATCTTTATCCCTTATAACACAACCTGTAATCTTCTTATGTGCTTTTAATTCTGCACATCTTACACAAGTAATACATACCTTATTTTTATCTAAACGGCCTTTTTCTATGATATCTTTTGCAAAATCCGGGTAAGCAAAAGCCATCCTTCCTAAGCCTATAATCTTTGCATATCCTTTTTCCACCATGCCGCTTGCTACATACGTTACATATTCTCTAAACCAACTAAAACCTGTTCCAACAACAATCAAATCTGTAAAATTATTTTGTATTTCTTTAGAGAGTTTTATAAGTCTTTCAACTCCAATTAGTGGAGGTTCAGGCGGTGTATATTTCTTTGCCTCTCCGTCGGCGGGTCTGTTTATATGTGGATTAATATATGGACTTCCGGCGGTAATATTTATTAGCTTTACTCCTGTATCTTGTAGTTCACTAATTAATTTTAAAGGTTCTGTTAGGTCGAGTTCACCTTGTTCATTTATACCCCAACCAATAGGATAATGCAAAAAATCCGATATATTTAATCTCACTGTAACTTCAATTCCAATCTCATCTTTAATCTTTTTTACAACATCCTTTAAAAAACTGGTTCTATTTTCATAATTTCCTCCGTATTTACCCTCTCTTGTTCGAGCCCCCAGTAATTCTGATAGTAAATATCGGTGACAACTTTTTACATCAACAGCATCAAAACCTGCTTTTTTCGCTAATTCAGCGGTTTTAACGTACGATTCCTTAAGTTCTTCTAATTCTTTATCAGTAATAATAGGATGTGAACGTTCTATTTTTGATATTTTGTCAAGTTTCTTATCATGTACAGCAATTACTTTATTCTCCCCAAAACGTCCTGAATGGGCTAATTGAAGGACTAAATATGGAGGTTGATTGCTATTCTTTATAGATTCTTCCTTCATCATATTTATTAACTTCGCAAAATCATCAAAAGTATCAGCATTTAAAAACAATTGCCGATTATTTGCTCTGGCGGATTCACTTACAGCTGTAGCTTCGAACCAAATTAAACCCGCTAATCCTTTTGTATATCTCATGTATCTTCTTTCGGTTAGTTCACTTGGCGATCCCTCTAAGGTTGCGTCACAACCCTCCATTGGATGAATTGCAAGTCTGTTATTTATTGTTTTGCCATTAATTTCTATTTTTTCTTTTAATACATCGATATTCGTTGAAAAAGGAATATCTAACTGTAATTCCTTTACTTTATTTTCTAATTCATCTAAAGATGAAAAATTAAAAACACATCTATCATTCAAAAAAACCACCTCTCATATTAATACTTCAGTCCTCCAGCAGAAAGTCCTTTCATAAATAAGTTTTGGAACAAAAGAAATATAATTAAAGTAGGAATGATTGACATTACTGAAAAAGCTAAAATTTCATTCCAAGGAATACCATATTGACCTTGCAAGGTCGCTAGAGCCAATTGAATTGTAAAGTTTTTCCCACTGTTGATGACTATTAATGGAAGAACAAAATCGTTCCATCTCCACGTAAAAGAAAATATAGCAAGAGATGCGATTAACGGTTTAGAAAGAGGCATGACTATTTTCATAAATATTTGCCATTCATTAGCTCCATCAACCTTAGCACTTTCTAAAAATTCATCTGGAAGATCTTTCATGTATTGAATTGCAGTAAAAGCACCAGTAGGTGTGAAAACTGCAGGTATTATCAAACCCCATAAAGTATCCATTAGCCCCAATTGTTTAATGATAACAAACAGTGGGACCATTATTATTTGTGCTGTTACAAAAAGTGTAATAACAACAATCTCCGAAAAAAAATCTTTGTGTTTAAAGGTTCCTTTTGCAAGCCCATATCCCAACGATACGCACAAAAAAACTGTTATAACCGTTGAAACTATAGCAACAAACAAAGTATTATACAAATATCTCATAAAGTTTGATTGTTTAAATATATTTATATATCCTTCAAAAGAAATTTTTTTGGGAAATATAGTTGGTGGATACTTATATATTTCACTCATGCTTTTAAAAGAAGAAGTTACAGTCCAAAAAACGGGTATCATAAACAAAATTGCTAATATAATAACTATTGTTTTTCTCATATTTTTCCACCTTCTATCTCTCTCTCTTGTACTTTTCTAACAACATATGCTATAACAAAACTTATCAATAAAACAATCAAAGAACCAGCTGAAGCATAGCCTAGCCTAAAATCTGTAAAAGCTTTTTGGTAAACATACAAGGGAGCTACTGTTGTCGCATAACCAGGTCCACCAGTAGTCATAATATAAGCAATTGTAAAGTTTCTAAAACAATTTGCTATAGACAGTGTGATAACAGAAATGTTGGTGTTTTTTAGCAAAGGTATGGTAATATACCAAAATTTTTGGAACTTTGTCGCACCATCTATTGAAGCAGCTTCATAAAATTCTTCAGGAATTGCCTGCAGCCCAACTATGAACAACATCATCATAAAACCAGCCAAAACCCAGACTTGAACTAGTACAACCGTAAACAAAGCTAAAGTTGGATTATCAAGCCAATCAATTGGTTGAAAACCCATGCTTGTTATTATATAATTAGCTAAACCAAAGTTTCTACTAAATAACCATTTCCACATAGTTCCCGCAGCAACCATTGGTATCATGTATGGCCAATAAAAAAATACTCTCATAACTTTTGAAAATCTGTCTTCTTCTTGAAGAAGAACACCCAAAATTAATGAGACAACAAAAATTATAGGAACCGCTAAAAAAGTATATTTAAAAGACACTACTATAGAGTTCCAAAACCACTTATCTTTCATTAACTGTGAGAAATTTCTAAGTCCAACAAATTTCATAGGGCTCAAAATATCCCATGAATAAAAACTAAGTATTATCATTAGAACAATAGGTAATATATAAAAAAGAAAGTGAAAAATAAAAGCAGGAATCGTGAAAATAAACCTATTCTTTACAATTTTTAGTTCCTTCAAATGCAATCACCCCTTCTAATTTTATATCTAACTCCTTCTATATATTTATTTATTCACATTAGAAATCATGAAACCTAAATTCAATTGTCTAAGTGTTGCACCTTGTAACCATTTTATCAAAATGTTGTTTTTAATGAAAAGTCACAACATCTTTAGGTAATAACTTTATTAGAAAAGGGAGAGCCTATAGTCTTTATCGGACATTAGGCTCACCCATACTACTAAATTAGGATAGAAAATTCATAATAAATCAGCTGTTTATAATTCGCCCTTAACTCTTTCTGCTTCAGATTTCCAGTGCTGAATCATCTGTTTAGCTGTCATTTGACCGGTTATTCCAAGTGCTATATCTTTTCTGATAGTATCGGTAATTCTGCTCCATACTGCTGTTGCCCTTACTGTTGTACTCCATGCTGGTGCTCTTTCAGCTAACACTTGATGAACTTCTGCCCAGGTTTCTAAGAGCGGTTCTCCATAATCAATCGTATGGTTTTTGTAAGCACTTAAGTCTCTACTTCTCTTTATGTATTCTGTATATCCGGTATCCTTGTTGGCAAGCCACATTGCAAATTCAGTCGCGGCTTTTTCTTTTTCTGCATTTCCTGTTTTTGGTACTGCTAAGAACCCTCCTCCAGATATTCCAAACCAATCCTCAATAATTGGAACGTATGCTGGGGATACTTCATTCTGTTTGCTCGCATTGAAAGATTCTCTTGACATCCAACTGCCCGCCCAGTCAACCGCTGTTATACCACCAAAGAAGTTATTAGTATGTGATTCTCCAGAAAGCCATTCTGCAGGTGGTACTAAGCCTTCTTTAAACAAATTCACAAATTCTTCTACAGCTTTTTCAGCATTTTCATATTGATCCATTACAAAGTTTCCTTCTTCATCCAACACGGTAATGTTCCATAGTGCTAAGTAACTAAAGAATTTATCCGCAGAATATTCAATAGACATAGCATAAGGTATCTTATTTACTTCTTTTACCTTTTTGAGAATAGCTTTGAATTCTTCCCAGGTCCAAGGTTCATCTTTTCCACCTAAAGGAGGATATTTTATTCCAGCTTTATCAAACATGGCCTTATTAATCCATACTGAATATGTAGTAAAGTGCAATGGTATGGCATGTACAACATCGCCTTCGCCCAAATAGACTTTTACAACATCATAAGTTGAATCTTTATATTGTTGAGGAGTTAATCCCAACGCTTTTTGAATATCAGGACCTATATTCTTCATAAATTGGGTCATTTGAGGCAAATATGTTGCTGTTGTCTCCAACAGGTCAGGTGGATTTCCTCCCAAGAAAATTAAAGACATCTTTTGCATATAATTTGCATATGGAAATGCCACTACTTCTATCGATACATCAGGATGGTCTTTTTCATATAACTCAACTACTTGTCTTAAAACCCTAGCTTTACTTTCGTCACTAGAATACATCGTTAATTTTACAGAGAAAATTGAACCTGCAATCATGATAAAAACTAATGTAAAAGTTAGAAACTTTTTCATACTTCTTACCTCCTTCCAAATATTTAAAAATCAGATAACCTAATTCGATAATCTTCTAAACACAAAACTTACTACTTTTTCACCTCCTTAAATTTTTACCTATACTCACTTTAAAAGTTATGAAAGCTAAGTTTATTAAGGATTTAGATTTGAATTTTTACAAAATATGGATTTTTTTAACTTCTTCGCTACGCATACATAAGGAGTTAGAATGGCTACACCTCGAACCCGTTATAAATTCAAAAACTTGTTTTTAAAAATTCTTACAATTCTAAGTTTACCCAACAACCTTTTCTTAACTTCATTCACAATTTGACAAAAGATGAACCACACACTAGATCTGTTTTAAAATTCAAAATTTCTTTTAGAATATCCTTGTTTATAATAAATAAGTAGACTTTGGTTAGATGAATATTACTCTTTGTTCATCAGCAGACTGACGAGCCTTTAAGCAAATTCTAGTAACTTCAAATGAATCTTCTGCACTTATCATACACTTACCTTTACCTTCTACCTCTTTTAAAAAGTCTAAGAATATACTTCCATCTTGTTCTAAAGGCACTTCTCTAATACCTGAAACCTCATCATTAATTAACAGTACTTTATTGTTAATTACCTCTATTATCCCTGTTGTCCCTACAACTCTCAATCTATCATCATCGTGTGTAGGTGCATTATTAGGCCTTAAATAATCTATTGACAAAGATGCAAAAACTTCATTTGAAAGGTTGAAATGACATAATGCACTTACTTCTAAATCACCATGGTTTTTATTATGTTTTTTTGAATGAGAAGCATAAACAGATAAAAATTCTTGGTCACTGAACCATCTTATCCAATCAACACCATGACTTCCAACCCAGGGAATAGTTCCACCATACATCTTTCTGATTTTATAAAAATCGTCTCTTTCTCCAAGTTTATATGATTTTTGAGCATTTAAGAGCCTTATTTCACCTATAAACCCATTTTTAACATAGTTATAAGCAGTTAAAAACCATGGTTTATATCTTATGCCAAACATTGCTACAAACATTGACTTATTATTGTGATATACCTCTTCAAGTTTCTCTAAATCTTCTAAGGTTGTTGCAACAGGTTTCTCAGTAAAAACATTAATTCCTCTTTCTAATGCTTCTATAGAAACGCGTGCTAAATCTCCAAAAAAACAATTGATAACTGCAATATCAGGATGAAGTTTGTCAAACATCTCTTTATAATCTTCAAAAACTTCTGGTTTGTAACCTAAATCAACAACCTCATTATAAACTTTGTTGATTTGCTCTCCTTTTGATCCAGGGGATATTCCAACAATATCAATATTCAAATTACGATTAAGCCTTAAAGGATTAAAAACATAATGGTAATGACCACTAGAACCTACAATACATAATTTCATGACGTTAATTTCTCCTTCTATACCTTTTATTTTTGAATAAATGGATTAAAAAATACGTAATTCCTAACATTAACTTCTTTAGTAGGCACAGCCCACTTTACCCCGAGGTCAGAAAAAAGCACTTTTTTCTCAAATGCCTCGTATATTACTTCGTCTATTCCTTTTAATACAGTCTTATATTCCTTTTCTTCAGTTTCAAATTCTTCTACATATTTTTCGGGAATTGGTATTATCTTCCCTGCTGAATCATATGCACCGTTTATTGCAACTACAAAAGGTCGAGAATTTTTTGGAGTTGAATATAGTTCGTCTATAATACCTAAATGCTTTCTTGCAGTCACTCGAAATACTTCCAAATGAGGATCTACTCCGTCATTTCCAAACTCCATCGTTTCACCATTGTTTAATACAATCTTTGTATTTTCTGAAAAGTCCCAAATAGCTCTTCCTTTAGTACCTTCAATCTCCATATATGGATCCAACTTTTTTTCACTGGCATGTGTTACATAAAAGTAGATTTTTGTTCCATTAGCGGCTTTTGCTTCTAAACATGATGTGTCCTCTGCTTCTATGTAGGTATGTGCCCTATAAAACTCTGCTCTTACTCTTTCTAAATCTATTGATTCATTCATAGAAGGCCCTAATAAATAAAGCATATTGTTTAAATAATGAGCTAATGCATTATGCATTGGTCCGTCTAAAACAATATGGCCGTTGTAAATTATTTTTCCAGCCCAATCGTTTCTAGAATAGTAAGATTTATATCTGGGCCATAAAGCCTTACAACTTATTTGTTTTATCTCTCCAAGTTTTCCTTCTAAAATTATTTCTTTTAGTTTTCTGATACTCTTTGCATGTATCATGTGAAATCCTATAGAACAGAATTTCCCTGTTTTTTTCTCGACTTTGATTATATTGTCTAATTCTTGAATTGTAGGAGCAGGAGGCTTTTCCAATAAAACATCATATCCACTTTCCATAGCCTTTATAGCCATTTCAGAGTGAGTATGTATGGCGGTTGGTAAAGTGATTATATCTATAAACTTTCTGCCCTTTTCTAGTAGTTCTTCAAAAGACTCGAAAACCTCTATACCTTCGCATTTTAATCCTTTTACAATATCAAAATTCTTTCTTTTGTCTTCTACTACAACCGCTGCAAGTTTTACTTCATTTTCTTTCTCTAATTCTTTTATAAATTTTATATGATCGGCTGCGAAGTTTCTAACTCCCACAACTGCAAAAAATGCCTTCCTCATTTTTTTTCCTCCCAAATTCTTTAATTAATAAAGTTTCCCCGCTCCAGCCTGAGTAAGAACAATTGCAGGTACTGATATAGCAGGATCTATTCTGTTAAACATAGTTGGTGTCCATTCAACGGATGATATTAATTTATCATTTACATTTACATCATTGTGCGCCTTTAAAATATTTACATAAAATGGTTCACTCGCCGGATAACAAACGACATTACCTTCTTCATAAATATTGTTTCCTTTCCATCTTTTTATAATATTTGCAACACTAATATTCCAAGGTAAATCTATAAAATTATTTTGGGCGTATATCTGAGACTCCACTCCAACACCCCAAGCGTAGTCAAAATAATACGGGGAATTTGAGTTTATCTTATAATAATTATTATAAATATGCACTTGTCCAAATCGTACTCTAGGTAGTCTCTGAGTTACATTCTCAAAAAGATTATGATGTAATGTCACTCTTAAGTGTCCTCTATCTTGTATGCGACTGTCACTGGAACCTATAAGCATAGTTTTATCGTGATTATAAAAAATATTGTAAGAAATTGTTATTAGATCCGCCTCATTTTTTATGTCCAATAAGCCATCATGTTGTTGAAATAATCTTCCAAAATACACAGGGGCCATATTATCTAAATAATCCCCGTCGCTAAATGTACAATGATCAACCCAAACGTTTTTTGAGTTTTCTATTGTTAAACAGTCATATTCTGAATTCCATTCGCCAAATTCCCCATCATTTGGATCCCAAGCTGGAAAATAATCAACGGGACTTTCAAAAGTAATATTCCTAATAATTACATTTTCAACTCCTTTAACTTGTAAAGCCGCACCAGATATCTTTGCATCTCTTCCAACACCTATTAGAGAAGTATTTGAACCTATATAAATTACTATGTCCTTTGCTTGATTTTGCTGAGAACGCTTACGAGCTTCTTCTAAGGGACCAGTAACTTCTTTTTTACCCCAATTCTCCGGTGAATACTCGTCAAGATATTTTTCTAAATCAAATTCAGGATCTTTGTATTTCTCATAAGGTTCATTTATTTTAATTGTACCTTCTATAAATATTATTTTAGGAATATTATTTGCCATGTCTCCTTTCAGAGCTTGTAATAATTCATCTTTTGTTTTTACAACGTAAATATTTTCTTCTGAGGCATTTGAACCTCCGGTTGTTCCTTTTTCAAAAGATGCCCATCCATCATTTTCAAGTAGAACTTGTTTTCCTAAACTAAGAAGACAAGAATCAAGCTCTGTAACAGCACTAAAACAGAATGGAACCACTAAAAGACACAAAGTAATAATTAATAGCCTAATTTTTGTTAATAATTTCATAAATTACCTCCTTTCAACAATTTTATATACTATTTCTTTTTTTCAAATGGTTCGGGGTATCATAACCCCGAACCAAAATACGCAAACTCAATGCCGCTTATTCCAAATACCTATAGGGCCACTAAGTGTCCAATTATGAGGAGCTTTTCCAATCTTAGATTTCCACCATACGTCTCCAGCCTCAACTTTTATCTCATAACTTTCATTTAGTAAATCTAAATCTGTTATTATTAAATACGTATTGCTCGTTGTATACTTGTCGTTTGTGGGCAAAAATTCATCTACACTCTGTTTTATTGGTTTACCATTAATATATACTCTATAACCTAATATTTCATTGCTATCAATAGCTGCTTGCCAACTTACTTTTAATGTTTTATCATCAATTTTTTCTAATGTTAATTCTTTACTAGTCCACGTAGGGGCATCAGTATCATAGTTATCCCATGTGCGAACAATGATAGGTTCATAAGATAGTCTTGTTCCATTGTCATTTAACGCAACTATTTCTATTTTGTTATCTTTTCCTGCTTTTAAACCAGTTGCTGTTATTCGTATTTTCCCTTCTTTATCTGGATTAAGAACCTCTACTTTCTTTATTCCATCAACCAAACACTCATATTTTCGAACATTATTATCAGGAGATGCATTAAATTCAACCGTTGCCCATGTATATCCAACACTATTTTCCACTAGAATGACTTCTAAACCTTCTTTAGGCAAAAGTATAGGTGAAAAATCCCTTTTTCCATTTGTAGGAATTCTAACTTTGTTCGAATATACCCTATTTCCAACAGCATCCTGTGCAACTACTTGAAATTCATACATCAAACCAGGCATTAAATTAGAAATAGTTATTTTTGTATCCTTGGTCGAGGATTCAATTATTTTTTCGCTGTTGAGATATCCTACTACTATGTACTTTTCAATACCAACATTATCTTTAGCAGGATTCCAAGATAGCTCTATTGTTGTACCTTCTAAATTTGAACAACCTTTTAAAAAGGAATTTTCCCAAGTAGGTGGCTGTTGTGCATCGTTGGTTGTGCTTGATTGAACAGTTTTACCAAGAAATACTAATCCGTTACAATCGGAAATTGACCATGCCTTATCAGCTTCTATACCAGTAACAACTACATCTACGAAAGAACTATCTTCTAAGCCTTTTAAACTGATTGGTTTATTTGCATCTTTAAACACAACGTTTTTTAAGTGTATATTATTATGTGTATGCCACACCTTGTCTAAATCTGCTATAACTTCTAAAGGAACAGCGTTGCCTGTATTTGAAACTGTTAAATTTTCAATAATTATGTTTGAAAATTCTGCAGGACTTTTCCCTGGTTCAAAATTTATTACCTGATTAGGGTCACTGTATGCAGTAGATAAGGTTATGACTTGACCTCCTGAACCAGTACCTGGATTTGCAACAACGTTGTCCCTTATATAGACATTTCTAACGCCTCCCCCGTTACTCAAATTACTTTTAAATCTAAAAGGCATATCGGTCAAGTTTAAAACATTATCTTCTATTAAAATATTTTCTATAAATCCCCCTGTATGACTCCCTGCAGCAATTGCTCCTCCGTGTGCTTCTCTTATGAAATTATTCACTACCCAAACATTTGAGGAAGATCTTTGATTGTTATCCAAAGCAGGTTGTCCCATCCCAGATGCAAAATTAACTGCGTCATCACCGGTATCAAAAAAGTTTGCAACTACCATAGCATTTTTTGAATTACCAAATTCTACACCATCTCCATTATTTGTATCATAAGTTTGATGAATAGTGGAATAAACTGTTATATTATCACTTTCAAGAAAAACAATACCATGGTATGCTGGGTTTCGTAAAGTTACACCTTCTATGTATAAACCATCTACTCCCTTAAAGATCATCAAACTAGGTCTTGTGGAATATGCTTCAGAAACAGAGTAACCTAAGTTTTTCGATTTATTTACTGCGTCAGCTGCTAAAATCCCAAAGGGTTCTTTGTTTGTTGAATCTCCGTCAGTAACTTTAACGTTATTTCCAGCTATGTACCTTGGTAAATTATAAATATCATCTTTAGGATCGAGTTCGTTTTTAGTTTGGGGTACCATCACCTCAGATATCAATTTTCCATCAGCAGTACAATATTTCCACCCATTACCATCTATGGTACCTTTTCCAACTATTCGTATATTTTTAAGCTCTTTACCATCTTTAGAATACGCATTTATAAGAGCCCATCTTCTTGTATCAGTAGAATAATCATATAATAAATGGTTAAAAGTATAATGATCGGCATTTGGAGAGCCAACTAATGTTGCACCTTCTTGAATCTCTAATGTAATATCACTTTTTAGCCAAATTGCACCTGTAGTATATGTTCCAGCAGGAATAACTACCTTTCCACCTTTGGGACAATCGTCTATGGCTTGCTGTATGGCTTTAGTATTTTTTATAATTTTTTCGTTATTATCTCCTAGAGTATAATCTGTTATTCTTCCTGTATCAACTGCTCCATAGTCAAGTATATTTAATATTACAGGTGAAGGATTTGTTTTAACTTCGATTTCAGGGCTGTTTTCTGATTCTTTCCCATCACTAGAAACAGACCTTACAAAAATTTTATATGTTGTGTTAGGTTTCAGATTTGTTATCTTGATATGATGAATATCTATTTCCGGATGAAAATCATCTGTGTTATTTTCATAAAAAGCTTTCATAAATGCATAAGTATAGGAAGAATTCATTCTGAAGTTATCTTTTGCGCTACCTGCAAATTTACCATTGACGTATATATTGTAATCAACAATATCTTCGTTAATTTCAGGCTTATCCCACAGTAACAATATACTACTTTCATCTGTACCTAAAGTAGGTACGTATAGATAATTAGGTGGATATACATTTCCACCGAAAGCTGTTATAATGCCGAAGAACATGCACAAAAAAAAGGCTATCAGTTTGTACTTTTTACCCATAATGTCCCACCTCCATAATTAATTCGTTCGAAGTATGAATTTTTAAATGATAAAAAAATAATTTCATAATATGAAAATAACTTTCTTTTTTTGACGCTCAAAAAAATTATACCTATTGATTAAGTTTTTTTCAAGTTTGATTATTGGTGATTAGGAGACGTTACTAAAAAATAGGGGTAAATATCTTTATTTTTTTGAAAAAATCTTATAAATACAAAATAAATATTTTAAACGAAAAAAGATATAAAGTTCAAAGGACGAATATACTTAGCTAATAAAAGTTGAATATTTCAACACCTCTTGCTTTCATATCTAATTTTTGACTTTTAATAGTGAAATCTGCCAAATTAATTTCCTCAACGTATTCAATATAATTTCCAAAACTAATATTTCTAAAATCACAGTTTATTAAGTTTAGTTCTTTAACAGGTGACCTTTCATACGCCTTTATCCACATTCCATAACTACTTTTCATAGAGACAACATTTTTTAAATATACATTTTTTATAGATGGAAGATATTTTCCAACATCCCCTTCTTCATAGTAATAATCTATCTTTAAAACGGCATTTTTAACTTGATTTACGTTTATATTTACTGCATAAATATTTTCTATATTGCCTCCTCTCAAACTATTGGTTTTAAATCTTAAAGCTTCGTCTAAATGTGGACTGTCCATTATGCTATCTTCAATAATTATATCTTTTGCCCCTCCGCTTATTTCACTACCAATAACCAAGCCACCGTGACCATCTTTCATCACACAATTTCTAACTAAAATATTCTTTGTGGGAATACCTATTCTTCGTCCATCAGCATTTCGACCAGATTTGATAACTATACAATCATCACCATTATTTAAAAAAGAATCTTCAATTAAGACGTTCTCACAAGATTCAATATCTATCCCATCATTATTTGGTCCTAAACTTTCGATTGTAACACCCTTTATAACAATATTTTTTGACAGCACCGGATGAATACACCACATAGGCGAATTTATTATTTTAATTCCTTCAACAAGAATATTTTGACTTTTATAAAATTGAATAAAACAAGGTCTTAAATATGAACCAAGTCCAAACACTCTTTCTTCAACGGGTATTCCTTCTTCAGCCATGTTGAAAAGCCTTTTTCTATCTTCAATTTGATTTGGTAGGCCAAAAGTCCAACCAAACTCCTTTTTCCCACACCAATACCACCAATTTTTGTTATTACAATTACCATCCAAAGTACCTTCTCCAGTAATTGCAACGTTATTTACACCATATGAATAAACAAATGGAGAATAGTTATAACATTCAACACCTTCCCAACGAGTAAAAACAACTGGTAAATATCTTTTGGGATCGTCAATAAATCTTATTGTGGCATTTTTACTTAAAAATAAATTTATGTTATCTTTTAAATGTATAGGACCTGTAAGAAAAACACCTTCAGGTACTTCTATAATACCCCCACCAGCTTCATAGCATGTATCTATAGCCTTCTTAAAAATTTTTGTGTTATCATAATTTCCATCGCCCACAGCTCCAAAGTCTAGTAATGATAACTCTACATGTCTTTGAAAAGTCGGTATTTTGATATTGCTCAGAATTATGTTTTTAAGTTCTTCGTGCATTTAGCTACCTCTTTTCAGGAATTCTAAGTTCCCTAACATGTCTTTCAATATGCTCTGCAACTTCCATATGATACTCACTTTCATATTTAGTCAATATTTCAAAGAATCTGTTTCTAAAATCGTAGTTTGGATTCAACACAAACATATAAGAAACATGTAGAGTTTGTCTTGCATCATGATTATTTAAATATTCAATGGGTTTTAAATCTTTAGGAACAGAAAAAGGATCACAAGAAAGATGATAATATTTATCCATTTCTTTTCTTTTATCAAGGCAGGTTTTCCATATCTCTAAGAAAAAATTTGGATCCTTTTGAGCGATTATTTTAAGAGACTGTAAATAACTGGTTCCAGATGTTTTTAGGTGATAATTTCCTTGAGTAATTTGATGTACGTACGGATATATAGAAAATTTATCACTTCCAGAATGAATCGAAAGTCTATATCCAAAGTAACTTGCTATCTTATGATGTTTCGTTAGAGAGTTTTTAAACTCTTCAATGTCTCCTATATAATCAATTCCTTTCTGAAATTCACCTGGAAACCTTGGTGCAAGTGTATCAATTGTAATTCCTTCATCATATAGATATTTGGATAATAAAAAATGTGTCTTTTCATCCGTTGGAATATTTGTTTCATCAACAGAAACTTCAAAAGATACCTCTTTGTTTTTTACTTTCGGAAAGTGGTTCCAAATATAAATTATCCTTTCGATTACACCTGAATAAATAGATAGAATCTTCTCAAGATCTTCTTGGGTATATTCTAGCGTTAGGTCTTTTATATGGAATGTTTTAGCATAAAATTTTTTATAAACCTGTTCTTTAATTTTTGAATCAACACCCATATATTCGGAACAATCTAAGGTTAACATCGTTATCCCAGAATCTATTGAAACTTTTATCTCTTTGTCTGTCTTTAAATGATCCCCATCAAATCCGCTTTTCCCATCATAATTTTCTTTAACAGCTGCTCTTTCTACGTCTCTTTTCACATCTTGAAAAGTTCTTCCTGTAAAATTCAATTCTCTAATACTTTGCTGAGCAAAAACTGGAAAGAAATCGTATCGTTTGGCAACCTTTATGTGGCCTGGAGTTGCTAAACCCACTCTATCTCCAAGCCCTAATGAAATTCCTTGTTTAGGTAATTTTGAGAACATTATGTATCCTCCTTCAAAATCAATATTTATTCACCTTAATTCTTGATTAATAGTGCTTTCCTTTAAATCCCTATTTATTTTAACGAAAAAGAGGTAGGGCTTAGCCCTAGATCCAATATAGATTCAAAATCCTGTTTTTTCTAAAATGGTTGCATAAATTTTATTGAAAGCGGGAAGGCTTCCACCATTTATGACCGTTTACAGTCAATACAATTTATAAATAATTTAAGCAATAATCTCTTCTTTTATATATTTTTCAAAAGCAAAAGTAGCGGCTCCTAAGGCGGTTATATAGTCTCCTATAGGTGAAATTTCAATTTTGGTTTCATTGTTTGCATAGAAAATATTCTCGTTGTAACTTTTCTCAACAGCATCTTTCAAAAATTCCCAACCATATGCTACTCCACCCGCTATGTAAACTTTTTCTGGGTTCAATATATTTACAAGTGTCGAAATACCAATACCTAAATAATGACCTGCTCTTTCAAAAGCTTTTTTTGCATTTTGATCACCTTTTTTAGCAAGTTGATAAACAAATAAAGATTCACAATCCTCTTCACATTCAACGCTTTTTCCAGATAGCTCAGCGTAATTTCTAACAATCCCCTTGCTAGAACTTTCTGTTTCTAAGCACCCTTTTTTGCCACAATTACACAATCTTCCCTCAGGATTAACAGTAATATGCCCTAATTCTCCTGCAGCATTTTTATAACCACGTATAATTCTTTCGTTACTTACTATTCCTACACCAATTCCAGGTCCAATATTTACTACTACAAAATCTTTCTCTTTTGAGGAGTTATTTATTAGTAGATCTCTTGCCATCATTATCGTGTTATGATCAATATAGGCAGTTAATTTAAACTCTTTTTTGATTATTTTTTTAATTTCTAATTCTTTTATTTCTAAGTTGTGAGCCCTTATTACCACGCCTCTTTCATAATCTACAAAACCTGGAAAAGCCATACCTATACCTGTAACATTATATTTTTCAATTATGTTCCTTATATTGTCAAATATCTGCTGTAGTAATTGTTCACCAGTCTTCGTTTTAAATCTTTTTGAATAATGAAGATTTCCTTTTCCATCAGATACAATAACTCTTGAATATGCAGTTCCAACATCGTAACCAATAAAAAGAAAATCATCATAATTCACATCCAATAAAACACCTTTTTTCCCTACTCGTTCAACTTCTTCACTACCAATCTCTCTTATAACATTTTTTTGAATTAGAAAATTGGTAATATAACTCACTGTAGATGGCATTAAGTTCGTTTGCCTTGCAATGTTAGCTCGTGTCATCGGACCATTGTTACGTAAACATTCAAAAATTAATGCTGCGTTGTTTTCTTTTAAAGAAGATAGGGATGCTTTCTTCATTTTTTGTAACCTCCATATTGTATTTCTTTTAACGCTTAATTGCTCGTATGTATATTATCCCATAAAAAATCTTTATTTTTTAGTTAATTATAATCAATCAAAGAACAATTCTTTTGGTCTATAATAACAAATTTCCCGTACTAAATTGAACGCCTCTCTTACAGGTATCTGACCTTTTTCAACCATTTCTCCAACAACATTTGAAAGTTCTCTTCTAAACATTTCAGTTCTAGAACCATATGACATTAGTTTTCGTGAATCTGTAACCATTCCTGCCAAATTACCTAAAAGGTCAACAGTTGCTACATATTTCAAGTAGGTTTCCATTCCAAAGGGACTGTCATTAAACCACCATGGTGCACCTAGACTAACATTTGGAAAGGCGCGGGCTAATGTAGCAGCTGTTGGATATAAAGAAGGATCTAAACAATAAAGAACTATTTTTAATTTTTCGTCAAATTCATTTAAAAAATACTTTAGCCCCTCAGCCATATTGATAATATTTGTTGAAACATCTCCTCCAGAATCTGGACCTAATCTATTATATAATTTATCGCGATAATCTCTAACTGCTCCAATATGAAGCTGCATAACCCAATTACTTTCTGAATTCATTTTCCCATACTCAATAAAAAGATAAGCTTTAAAATCACGGATCTCTTCTGCAGATAATTCTTTTGATTCCATAGCTTTTTTGTAAATATTTTTAACCTTTTCTTTTTCTACAAAATAAGAAATTGGTTCGTATATTCCATGGTCACTAGCTACTCCCCCTAATTCTTGAAATTTTTTATGAGTCTTATATAATGCATTCATAAATCCCTCAAAAGTACTTACATTTTCGTTTGTTACTTCTCCTAAATCTATAACGAACTCCTTCCAACCTTTTTTTTCTATGTTCATAGCCTTGTCTGGCCGCCAGGTAGGAAGTATTCTAATTCCTTCAATCTTTTCTTTTGCTTTTTGGTGGTAATAAAGATCATCTGTTATATCGTTTGTGGTACACATTACTTCAACATTCATACTTTTTAGTAACTCCTGAGGTTTCATGCTTTGCTGTTTTAAGGCAATTGAAGTATCTTGCCAAATCTTTTCTGCAGTATACTTTGAAATAACATCCTCAATATGAAACCTTCTTTTTAAATCTAGATGAAACCATTCCAA
>Ga0265294_10001720_pt1 | contig 29453 bp, 21 predicted proteins | sample MunlanPumphouse3_FD_192504 | JGI IMG/M metagenome (GOLD analysis project Ga0265294, IMG submission 192504) | Groundwater microbial communities from a municipal landfill in Southern Ontario, Canada - Pumphouse #3 | ecosystem: Environmental > Aquatic > Deep subsurface > Groundwater | place...
ATTAACATTTAAAGTAACCCAAATGTTGGGTAAAATTTCGCCATTTTCTTTTGTGGTTATTTTAATCTGATTTGTTCCGGCAGGAACATTTTCTAAATGTTGGGCAGTTAATGTTTTTGGGATTCCTTTATAAACTCTGAGAGAAGAATCACCCATTAAATTGCACATAATACTAAAGTCACGAACCTTAGAAGATTTAGAAATAGCATAAGCTTGCCAGAGATGAAACTTACCACGATTAGTAGCTCCGCCCATAGTCCAACCATCTTCTTGGAAAAGATGACCCATAATTCCGCCATTAAGGCAGTTATTAAAGGCTGTATGAGTTCCTGAAGTTGCCATACCGATAGAACAAACACCTCCGGTAGGAGAAGCAGATGATCCAGCTCTTAAAATAGATTCTGTGATACAAGTCTCAGAATAGAAAGTACCTGTAGAGCAAGTAAGAATAACTGTTATCGCTAATTTATTAACATTAGAAAGACTATTAGCTTGTGATGCACCCCAACCATCCATACTAATATAGCCACGGTAATTCCAGAAGTTCATTCCGCTATTTAAAGAACCGCTAATTTGCGATGGGTTTATGTTATTTCCATACATTTCAGTAAAAGTAAAATCATTATTGTAAGCTTTCATCGCTTCTTTGATATAATGACTTACTATAATTGTAGATTGCCCTGAAGGCTGATCATCTGCTACCAAGAGAACTCTATTGAAATAAGTAGAATCAGGCACAGTAGTAGCTTTTTCATATTTAATAGTTTTAGCCACAACAGTAGCTAATTGAGTTGTATCCTCTATAGATAATCTACCTAAGAAAACATCTTCCAGTTCATCACTACCTTCTAACAAGGCGTAGTCATGATCTCCACCGGGATAGCCTGTGTAAGATGGAACAATTAAAGAACCGTGTCCATCACCAATAAAGGTAACGAAAGCAGGAGGATTTTCCCAGGTGTTATAGGCTGTTTGAATATAAGATTTTACAGATGAAGTAGAGGTTCCGGTTACAGAAGTGGAGGCAGTGTGAACAATCCAACCTTGTTCTCTTCTCCATTTGAAAAGTCCTTCCATTATAGGATTAGCATGAATAGCTTGAGGATAGATATAGAGAATTGTGGGATTTTGGTAATCATCTCTATTTTCAGGAGCTTTATAGTTTAAAAAAGTAGAAGCAAAGAATTGTTCAAACTCTTGAGTTGGTTTCATTGTGCTTCTGGTAATTTCATTTACAGAAGGAGTGTTATCAAAAGAAATCTCGATATTTGCTTTTTCAATTACTTCTAAAACTTTGGTAGCATCGTTGTATCTAAATGGTTGAATAATAAAGCTGACAACTCTTTTATTTCTAAATATTGCAGGTTCACCGATTCTTACAATATCTTGCGGATAAACAACATTTTTAGAGTAAACATTATTATTAAAGGTTAACAGTTCGAGTTCGTTCTCTCTAAAAGGTTTAATGTTAACATCTTTAATTTGTCTTGATTCAATAACTTCTACATTAATTGTAGCATTTCCACTATTAGGGATTTCAATGGTTGAAGAATAAAAGGGAAGTTCAGGAGAACCGACATCGACAGTAACTGTTAGTGTTTCAGAACTGACATAATCGTATTCATTAGCACCGATCATCTCTTGTTTAATTTCAAAATTTGGGTTTTCAAAACAGATGTTTAGGTTAGATCGGGTTTCATTCTCAACTCGGAATTGCCCAAAAGCTAAGATTGGGGTTATTAGTAGAATAAATCCTACAACTACACGGTAAAAGCTTCTTTTTTGATTCATATAATACCTCTATTCATTTAGTCTGTATATGTTCATTTTACTCATTTAGCTTTAAGTGCTTACAGTTAGTCAGCTAAACTTGCTTTCCCATAACTAAGTTCTAATATGTAACTTTTGTTCCAAAAAAGATTTTACTTTTGTAAATTATTGATATTCTGCTCTCTTTTTAACAGACTGAATAGTGCCTTTTTATTTCGTTCAACAATTATTTTTAAATCTTTGTTAGGCGGGAGAAAGAGAGAATTGCCTTCCGGGGTTATAGGGCTAACCTCAATTGTGAAACAAAGTGTGCCATATTCTCTATAAAGAAAGTCTCTGGCATAGCCATATTTACTTGTTTGCCCACTGTTTACATGATAATTTTCCGATTTATAAAAACAAGGTAAGTAGCTGGCAAGAGCATCAGCCATTTCTTTCATTGCTTGCCAATCTTCACTTTTCTCCTCTCCCCAATTATAAGGAAAGAAGATAACTTCCGGATAAGTGCCATTAGCTGAAGAGTGATACAAGAAAGCATAATCAAACTTAATTCTCTGAGTTAATTCAATTACTGCTTGTATTTCTGTTTCGGAAGCAGGAGCTTCACCTTTATAATATTGACTATAAGGATCATTAAGGTCTGCTAATTCCCAATTTGAAGGATAATTTTTATTAAGATCTACTCCATCTGTTTTCAAATCAAACTTATTATTAAAATCTGTGTCCTTATTATTCTTTCTTTTAAGAGGATAAACCCCACTATTAACCAGTCTAAAAGCCTCCGGATTGATAGTGGGTATGATAACAAAATAGTATTTTGAAATTAAATCTGTCTGCTCGGTAGAAGAAGCCAACTCCTTAATAATCGAAGTAGCAATTTCCACTCCCATCGGTTCTTCTCCATGATGTTGTCCAATGATGAGAACTTTCTTTACACTACTTTTAATCTTTCTTTCCCACAACTTCTTTTTCTTATTCTTAATGCCTTCCAAGTTATGAATATGAAAAGCATAAAGAGGAAGCTTTTCTGTTCCGGAAACTCCAATTATCTCAATATCAGAGATTAACCTATCTACTTGATGGTAATGCAGTAGCGTATCACCTAAGGTTTCCCAATTATGGTAATCGGTATCTAATGGGTATTTATTTATTCCCATCAGAAGCGTAAGCTTAAAGAGTACAATAAGAGTAAGTAAAAGATGCTTCATTTGTTACTTAGTCCAAACTGTTTCCGCTGTAAACACTTCAATTTCATCGTTCACTCTTAATATTTGGTGATGGAAAACGTTATCCCCACTTTGATAGCTATTTATAATAATCTCATCATTGAATTTTACTTCTTGAATAAAGTTAGTATTTATTGATTTAAGGGTGTGCCTTTCAGAAAACACTTCCGCCATGGAATCGATAACTAAATCAACATAGCACGTATTATTCATGTGTCCCATAATATCAATATCGGTAAATCTTATTTTCTTTACGAAGCTGTTAACTAACTTACCCTTATTTAGTTCAATTTTGGTTAAGTCTTGGTCAAAAATCTCATATTTAAAGCTTTCGGTAGAGCTCATATCTATTTTATTTAAGGGAATGATTCTTCTTTTGGTAAAATCAAGCACCACCCAATCAGAGCTTGCTTTGGCAATCATTTTTCCTGCAGAATCAGTAACTAAAAAACTTCTATTAGCTACAGCCCGATTATGCTTGTTGCTCCAAGTATAAACGGTAAACTCTTCTAAGGCTTCAGGCAATCTCTCGATTTCTAATAATTGCTTAACAAGAACCCAACCGCCATTATTAGCTTTCAAATCATCATATCCAACTTTCATAGCTTCAGAATGTTGACCAGCTACTTCTTGCAGATATCTGAATAGATAGGCAAGCCTGATAGTCTTGAAATAGCTGGCATTATACATCTCTACCGTGCATTTTTGTGAGAATACCCTTTCATTATTTAAGAAATTCAAATCTTTCATCTTCCTCCTTCCAATCTATAATTAATTGCTCCCAAGTATTGCTGTTTAGATGTTTTAAGGTTGTTAGGGAAACACCCAACAGACGCACACTTCGGTTTGTGTCATAAGTATCTATCAGCAATCTTCTACTCTCTTTTAATAAAACGTTAAAATCAGCCGTGTAAGCAGTTAATGTTTTGCTTCTGGTTAAGGTATCAAAGTTTTCATATCTAAGTTTTAAGGTAAGCGTCTTGACTTCAATCTCTTCTTGAGAAATATGAGCTGTCAACTTAGTAACTATACCCTGCAGATGATTAAACAGCACTCTTAGGTCATCAACATCGTTTCTAAAAGTGTTCTCCTTCCCTATTGATTTTCTCACCTGATCACAGCAAACTTCTCGATTATCAACGCCTCTTACCAAATAATAATATTGATAACCAACTTTGCCAAAGTTATCTATTAACCATCGCAAATCTCGTTTAATTAAATCTGCACCGGTGAAGATATTAAACTTTTCAAAATGAGCAGCTGTAGATTTGCCAATTCCGTGAAACTTCTTAATAGGTAAAGAAGCAAGCACCTTAAGGGCATCTTTAGGAGTGATTACGCAAATCCCATCAGGTTTATTAATATCTGAAGCAATCTTAGCTAAAAACTTATTATAGGAGACTCCGGCAGAAGCAGTCAAGTTTAATTCTTCTTTAATTCTTTGTCTGATCTCTTGAGCGAGAATAGTTGCTGAAGGAATCCCGAATTTATTAGTGGTAACATCTATATAAGCTTCATCTAACGACATCGGTTGCACTAAATCGGAATATTGCCTAAAGATAGCGAATATCTTATTTGTTGCCTCTTTATAAGCTTCAAACCGTGGTCTGACAAAGATGCCTTGAGGACATAATTTATGAGCAGTAGTAGCCGGCATAGCAGAGTGAATGCCAAATTTACGAGCTTCATACGAGCATGTAGAGACAACTCCCCTCTCACCCACAGAACCGCCTACAATAACAGGTTTCCCTCTTAATTCAGGAAAATCCCGCTGCTCAATCGCAGCAAAGTAAGCATCCATATCTATGTGAATAATTTTTCTGGTCTCTTCTTGCTTTACTAAAAACTTTATTTCCATTGTTGATTTAGTCTATGCTCAATCCTAAATAGTTTGATCATTTTATTCATTGGTTCTCCCCTAGCGGGTCGAACCTCTTTTGAAGAAATTCCCGTTGGAGTGTCTTCGAACACTCCCTGTTATATTATCATCCATTCTGAATTTAAGAAAAAACCCTTAAATCCCTGCTCCCTTTAGGGACATTGGAGAGACACAACGTTTTATTTCTTTTTAATTTAAGACCACACCCCGCCGAAATCCGGCACCCCTCTCCAGAGACTTAGCTACGCTAAGGAAGAGGGGAATTAAGAGGTCTCAGCCTGCTAATTCGTGAAATCTGTTTTCATCGGTAGCTAATTCTTCATTCTTCCTCTTAAAACTCTGTGAAGCTCCTCTTACCCTCCCTGGGTTGGCGAAGCTTTAGCGAAGACTCCTGTGAAACTCTGTGTTAGGGGTCTTTCTTCTTCGTGTAATCCGTGAAATCAGTGGATAGATTTCTTTTGTCCAGTCCTAAATAATTTGATCGCTTTTCTATTAATCCCTTTCAGGGATATGTCTGTTTTTGACATCCGTACCTGTGGTTAATTCTTGAAATACAAGAATTCAACACACAGGCTAAACTATTTATCCCCAAGGGGATTGAAAGAGGTCTCAGTTTATAATCATCAATTCTTCATTCTTTCTCTTTCTTTCTTTCTCTTTCTTCTTCGTGTAATTCGTGAAATCAGTGGATAGATTTCTTTCTCTTCCAATTGCTAATTGCTAATTGCTCATTGCTAATTGTTTAGAAGTTCTCAAAATCCAAGATCGCTGAACTCTTCCTTCCACCTTTCCCTTGCTCTCTATATTTTTTTACCAATCCCTGCACAAACTTCCTGAGCAGTTGGTCTTTACAAGCCTGATAATGATGATTATCTTTAGCTCGGAACAGAGCACTTAGCTGGTTCTTAGAGAACTCCATACCATCTAATTTCAGAACTTCCAACATCTCTTCATCTTTGAAGTTTAGAGCAATTCTGAGTTTTCTGAGAATCATATTATTATCAAGTCTTTCATAGCTTTTCACACTATTGCCATCTTTAGGCTTGCCACGTTTATAGATTATTAAGCCATCAAGAAAAGCCTGTAAGGTTTCGTCATCACACTCTTGATATATTTCATCATCAAATTTGACGCAGTAATTACATACTTCCGAACGGGTAAGCTCTATTCCACCTAATTTGAAGATATCAATGAGTTGAAAATCATCAAGATTTAAAGCATATCTGACTTTTTTAAGTATAAAATTATTATCCATTTTTATTCCTTTATATTGTTAAGACTAAACTCATCTTTACTCTAAATTAGTCAAGTTTTTAAGTTGAATTGTTGATTTGTTTATTTGTTTAATCGATTGTTGCTGTTCGTCAGACCTCTTTCATTGGGAATGCACTCGAATGCGTCATTACAAAGCAATGAAAATCTTAATCCCTGTAAGGGATGTATAAATTAGCCCAGGGTCTCATTTTGCCTTCAAGCAAAATTGACCCTGGGTAAAGATACCCAAAATTAACCTTTCCCTGAAAGGGATAAATAGTTTCGTCTAGGTGTTGCATCTTTGTGTTTCAAGGGTTAAACCACAAGCACAGATGTGCCATCCAACCCTGCCTTGTTTTCAGCACGAATAAAACCACAACTAAGGAAATTCCTTTCTTTTCATAATTAAAGTTAGGATGTGCTAACATTTCTCTTGACAATATTTACATTGCCATATCTTTGGTGATAAAATAATAATTAAATAAATGGAGTAGCCATGAAAAAGTTCACTATAGCTTTAGCAGGTAATCCCAACAGTGGGAAGACAACCGTTTTTAACGCCCTTACCGGTTCTAAGCAGACTATTGGTAATTGGCCGGGCGTAACAGTAGAGAAGAAGATTGGTTCCTATATTGATGGTGATATCACTGTTGATGTTGTTGATATGCCGGGAATTTATTCTTTTTCTGCTTTCTCTGAAGATGAAAAGGTTTCACGCGACTATATTCTCAGCAAAGAAGCTAATTTAGTAGTTCAAATATTAGATGCTTCTAACCTGCAAAGAAGTCTTTACTTAACAGTTCAGCTGATAGAAATGAATGTCCCACTTGTCGTAGTTTTGAACATGATGGATACTCTTAAAGATAAGAATATGACTTTAGATGTCGAGCATTTTGCTAAGCATTTAGATTGTCCGGTTATCACTTCCAATGCTAACAAGAAAGAGGGAATGGATAAATTAAAGGCTATCATTAAAGAGCAAGCCGGAAATGTTACTCCACCAAGTTTTGATATCTCTTATGATACAATGCTGGAAAAAGAGATTAAGATTGTTGAGGCAGAAGTTGCTAAAGCAGCAGAAGCGGCAGGCGTCGATTCACGCTGGCTCGCCTTAAAGTTTTTGGAAAGCGACCCTATTGCCAATCGCTACTTAAAAACTGATGTTTCAAAAGTTAAAGATGAAGCAATTAAAAGAATTGAAAAACATACCGGCGATCCCATAGACGTCGTAATCGCAGATGGTAGGTATGGCTTTATTCGCGGCTTAATTAAAGATGTGCTGGAAGTTAAAACAGTAACCCGCGAATCTGTTACTGATATTATTGATAAAATCGTACTGAATAAATACCTGGGAATCCCTATCTTTCTCGTGGTCATGATGGGCGTGTTCTATCTCACTATGAATGTTGGCTCTCCCTTTATAGATTTCTTTGACGGACTTTTTGGCACTATTTTCATTGATGGCTTTCGGATAGTACTTAATGCTCTCTCTTCTCCTGACTGGTTAACTACTCTCTTAGCTGACGGAATCGGTGGTGGTCTGCAAACTTTAGCCACTTTTATCCCCCCTATTTTCTTTATTTTCTTCTCTTTATCTATCTTAGAAGACTCCGGCTATATGGCTCGGGCAGCTTTCATTATGGATAAATTCATGCGCGCTATCGGACTTCCCGGAAAGGCTTTTATCCCCATGTTAGTGGGTTTTGGCTGCACTGTTCCGGCAATTATGGCAACCAGAACTTTGGAGAACAATAGAGATAGAATGTTAACTATTTTAATGAATCCCTTCATGTCTTGCGGTGCTAAAATACCGGTTTACACCCTGCTGGTTACTGCTTTCTTCTCCAAAACAGCAGGCTTAATTATGTTCTCTATCTACTTTAGTGGGATTATCTTAGCTATTATTTCAGGATTCTTATTCAAATCAACTATTCTTAAAGGAGAAGCAGCCACCTTCGTGATGGAACTTCCTACCTATCATATCCCAACTTTTAATGGTGTCATGATTCACACCTGGAACAAGCTTAAGTCATTCATGATTAAAGCAGGGAAAGTAATTCTTTTAATCGTTATTTTAGTCTCATTCCTAAACTCAATTGGAACTGATGGAAGCTTCGGCAACAACGATTCATCTAATTCTGTGCTATCTTGGGTAGGACAAAAGACAACTCCTATCTTCCGACCTATGGGTATTACCGATGACAACTGGCCTGCCACAGTAGGTCTCTTCACCGGTATCTTCGCTAAAGAAGCTGTAATCGGAACAATGGATGCTCTCTACACCCAGCGTGACCCCAACTGGAGCTCGGAAACTGCTATAGATGAAGACTTCTCTTTCTGGGAAGGAATCAAAGACGCATTTATCGCTATTCCTGTTGGATTTGGTTGGATGGAAGGAGATGAAGAAGAAGAAAGCTCTGCATTGGTAGGATATGTCAAGAATGGCTTTAATAATGATAAGTTTGCTGCTTATGCTTACTTACTCTTTATCCTGATTTATGCTCCTTGCGTAGCTGCTATGGGTGCTATTTACCGCGAAACTAACCTTAATTGGACTATCTTTGCGGTATCTTATTTAACTATGCTGGCGTGGGTTGTCTCAACTCTGTTCTATCAGATTACAACCTTTGTTACTCACCCCGGTAGCTCTATTATGTGGATAGCTATTAGTGTTAGTGCCTTCTTGGCGTTTTATCTTACTCTTAGATATAAGAAAAAGCCGGTGCTTGGTTAATTAATAATTTATAATTGATAATTCTTAGGGGCGTATTGTATACGCCTCTCTTTTTTGCTACGGATCCTCTTCACCCCTACAAAATCCGTGCTTTCATTTTTCTCTTTTAATTCTTCTTCTTTTGTGATTTTTGTGCTTTTAGTGGTAAAATCTTCTTCATCCCTCTTCTTCTTAATCAATCCTATCCCTAAAACTCTCAAAATCCTTAACAATCTCGAACTTAACATCACTTTCCAAAGCCTCAAAATGCTTAGCTCCACATTTCATTTTATTGCTCTCTTTAAGACGGTGATCTTCTTCAAAGATACTTCCTTTAGTTTCCACCACAAAGTATAGCTTTTGGGCATCATCTTGTTCCCATAGAATAGCCCAATCGGGGTTATAAGAACCTAAAGGTGTATCAATCTTGAACCACTCTGGTAGCTTAGCATAGAGTTTTATATTCTCGCTTTTCTCAAAGTCTTGGCAAATATCTGCTTCTATCAGAGAATCATATTTAACATAATCATAAGGTGATTTAGTGCTTCCCATCATATCTTGCTGCAGGTGTCCGAACAGCTCTTGTTCTTGAAACAGCTCCTGAGAATAGTAGTGTTCTTCACCTATCTTTTGATATTTAATACCATCGACTATAAAGTTTCTCATCTGCGATATAATAATCTCAATAGTTTGATCAATGAACTTTTGGGGGTTTATCTTAAACGCATCTAACCTGTTACTTTTCAACAAAATATCACAAATAGTCTTGCGGGTGAGGTTTGTTTCATTTTGTAGATAGCTGATAATATCAGGCAGATTATGAGCAGTTTGCTCTACAAGATGGACTTTATTTCCGCCATCATTTACAGATAATCCTGCACGTGTAACATTAACCTTGGCACTTGTAATAATGAATTTACCACTTCCCACATTGATCTTTAGCCTTATGGCATCAGCACATTCTTCAATCAGCTTTTCGTTATCAAAGTTGACCTGATATGTAGTTTGATACTTTATTTTATCCCATAGTTCTTTAAATTCAGGACTTAACAGCACCCTTTTATTCACATTAATCTTTTGTTTCTGATCCGCATTTTTGATATTGAGATTTCCGGCAATCCGTCTTAAATGCCTTATAATGGGGATTCTAATGTAATCAAACTCTTCCGGAATATCAACCTTGTTATCTTTCAAAGCTAATCTTAATTTATCTTGAACCTTGTTTTTATCACCAATATAGCCCAGTAATTTATAATGAGCCCACAGCTCTTCAGATTTGGTTTGTCCCAAATATTGAGGTGAATCGCTAGCTAAGCCGATAGTGATATTAGCAAAAGAGTGAGAATCCAACACTCCGAATCTAATCCCGGTATCCTCTTCAATTTCTTTTTGCAGTTTAGAGACAAAATCAGTGTAAGATTCATTAGCCATAACTGTCAGAGTATTCACTTCAAAGCCATGAATTCGCTCCCCTTCTTGATTCACACATAATCTCAACCCGCGTCCTATCTCTTGTCTTTTTTTCATTTCTGAAGTAGTTTCATTAAGAGTGCAGATTTGGAAGATATTCGGATTATCCCATCCCTCTTTTAAAGTAGAATGGGAGAAGATAAATCTTAGCTTAGAATCAAAACTTAGTAGCTTTTCTTTATCTCTCATAATCAGAGAATAGGTGTCATTATCTGTTATAGTATCACCTCCGGTATCCTTGGGGTTACCTTTATTATCTATAGAGAAATAACCATTATGAACCACTTCAGCATCCTCTTCAATATCTCTAACAGAAGCAAAAAGAGTGTTATATTTAGGTCTGGAAGCTATTCTTTTATACTCCTCTGTAAAGATTTTAGCGTATTCTCCTTTTTGAGGGTTTCTCGCTTTATCATAGAAGCGATAGTTCGCCACTCTATCTATAAAAAAGAGACTTAACACTTTGATCCCCTGCGGGTTGAGAATCAACTCTTTATCAAGATGTTTCTCAATGGTAGCAATTATCTGTTTTCTTTTTATCAGTAAATCGTCAACACCCCCGATAGTAGCACCGAGATAAAGTGTTCCAGCTTTGGAAGTAAAATCAATATATTCATTGCCCGGCTCACAATAGATATCATTGATAATATAACCGAAATAGAGACTTCTTTTGGTGATTTCAGCTAAATCAGAGTTTTGTTTAATAGTCTTCTTGACCCGTTTGGTACCTGTCTTGGCAGCTACATCAATCTCCACCTGAGCAGTAAGAGGCGACTTCTTATTATCGACTTTCAGTAGCTTTATATAGGGCGTATTATGTCCATCTTTCATCTCCAGAGAAGAAACTTCTATCTGCTTTACCAGCTTCTTTTCATAGGCATCAACAGAATCAAGCTTATACATGAGATTATACTTTTCACGATGCGTAGCAGAATATCTTAGACAACAGAGTGGATTAAGGGAAGAGACAGCTTCTTTAGATTTGGGTGTATTATCAACACTTTGCGGTTCATCAATTATAACAATCGGATTTGTCTCTTGAATCAATTTAATTGGAGCATAGCCCAACTTATCGTTATATCTATGGATAATATTAGATTTATCCTCTTTCTTGGGATCTGTAAAACTCTTTTTAAAAGCATCTATATTAATCACCATAATCTGAATATAATCATTGGTAGTAAAGCTTCTAACCTGCTCTAATGCCTGAGAATCATAAGTAAAGAAGTCATAATTGCTGTTATCATACAAACCCTTAAAATGCTCCTGTGTGATCTCTAATGATTTATTAGTGCCTTCCTTAATCGCCAGGGAAGGTACTACTATAATAAACTTGGTGAAGCCATAAAGCTTATTTAATTCAAAGATAGAACGCAGATAAACATAAGTTTTCCCGGTACCAGTCTCCATTTCAATAGTGAAGTTAAGGCTCTTCATGTCTATCTTTTCAGACTGTTTTAATCCGTTTCTCAGCTGAATTTTTTGCACATTAGCTAATATCTCTTCCTCACCCAAACTTAGCATATTATAGAATCCTTGAACTTCATGCATCGATCCCGCTACATATTGTCCGGTCTCTTCTTCATACTCTTTCCTGGGCTTAAGAACCGTAAAGTTGGCTTTACAGATCTCCTGACCTTCAAAAATACCGGTAATAGATTCAATCGCTTCTCTCTGAAACTCTAAATTACTATCAAATTTAATTTTCATAAACCCTCAATTATTGAAGTAATATGCACTAAAAATACTAAAATCAGTGCATGTTATTTATATATGCACTAAAAACACTAAAATCAGTGCATGTTATTTATATATGCACTGATTTAGTGCATATTTTTAAAAAGGTCATATAAACCTTTATTAATATAAATAGTCTCTCGACCCACTTTCTCCTTTGTAAGTATCTCAGGAGAAAGCTCTTGTAGATAATTAGAGGCAATATTTCTTGATGCAATGCCATTATCAACAAGATCTGATATTCTTGTATAAACATTAGTGAAAAGTATCTTTACTAGCTCTTTAGAGTAAATTTTAGGGAAGTCCTTGTATATCTTAGCAGAAACATTTTCAAATAAAGTCATTATTCTTTGACTTGTAATTAAAGTTTTTTCAGATGTTTCCTCTATTGCGGTCAAAATAAAGAAAACCCACTCTTCCCAATTATCTTCTTTGGTAACATTTCTTAATAACCTGTAGTATTCAGATTTATTTTTGATAATATAACTACTTAAATATAAGAAAGGCTCTTTCAGTAAATCTTTAAGAACTAAGTATAAAACATTTATAATTCTTCCTGTTCTACCGTTTCCATCGTAAAAGGGATGGATCGATTCAAATTGATAATGAATTAGAGCAAGCTTAATTAATGGATCTATTTCATCATCATCAGTATTGATGAAGTTTTCCAGGTTAGACATTAGCCTTGCAATATCACTGTAATTATCAGGTGGAGTGTACATAACTTCACCTGTCTGCGCATTAGCTAAAGTAGTTCCCGGGAGCTTACGGAAACCAGCGGTGTTTTCTTCAATAGATTCTTGAATTTTAATCAACATATTTGAAGTAAGAATATTGTTTTTTTGTATTAAATCAAAGCCGGTAAAAAGAGCTTTTCTATAATCTAAAACCTCTTTTGTTTGGGCATCTATATTAATATCATTAACCGATAATGCTTTATATAGTTTATCATGTGTTGTAACAATGTTTTCAACCTCAGAACTGTCTTTTGCTTCCTGAAGAATGATAGAGTTTAAAATAATTTTCTTATTTGGAAGCTTCTCAGAATACCCTTTCAGCTCCGCTAGAACCTTATGAGTCTTTATTAGTTGCTTAAACAATTTTGGAGACTCAAAATTTATCTTTGGAGGTAAAAGATCCAAATCATTATGTGGTTTTTTCGGATCAAATTTATTATTCATAGTTATCCTTTCAACTTGCCAGACACTGTCTGGCATGTGTTTAATTGCATTAAAGGTTATTGAGTTTTTTTTTAGTCCGTAGCTTCTCCACCCTGATGGGTGAGAAACAGACAATAAATTATTACAGATATTTTGACCTTCAAAAATGCCGGCAATAGATTCAATCATTTCTCTCTGAAACTCTAAATTACTATCAAACTTTATTTTCAAAATTACTTCCTTTTTTATTAACCACCAAAAACACAAAATAACACGAAAGCAAATCCAAATATTTTTAATTAGTTTTTTAGTAACTTTAGTGTTTTTTCTGGCTAACTCTTACTTACAATACAAACCTTTCAATTTGAACTTTTGGGTGTGTACCAAAATTTACTAATAGCCCTACCCTTAGATTAGTTGCTTTTAGATAATTCAATATTTGAGCCCGATTAACCCCTACCAACTCTTTTATTGACTTCAATTCTAATATAATCTTATTATAACATACAATGTCTGCAACAAATGTACGTTTAAGCTCTGTTCCATGGTAGCTAATCTTGATCTCCTTTTGACTCTCAAATGGAATATCTAATCCAGAAAGTTCTATCTCTAATGCTTCTTGATAAACAGACTCTAAGAAACCACAGCCAAGTTCTTTATAAACATTGAATATTGCACCTTGAATCTTATAACACTCATCTTTATATAGCAAATTATTACTTATCATTATCTAATCCTACTTTTTATTTACCACAAAATCCAAACCAATACTAAATTAATACATGCATCTAAAACAATCTTTTCGTGTCTTTCGTGGTTAATTATTCTTTCGTTAATAACTATATCCAAATAATCACTTTTATTTAAACCTTTTTACCACTAAATACAAGTATTTGTTCATTTAACTTTTTTATATTAAATATTCTTTTCGTGTCTTTTCGTGTCTTTCGTGGTTAATTATTCTTTCTTTTTGTATTTTCGTGTTTATATACTTCTTACTTCCTCAATTCCATACCCTGTTAAAACATGCATTGCATTAGTCTTAACAACATCACTTCTAAACCCATTATCCCTAAAGACCACTCGGCAATTCTCCGGATTGAGTTTTACCTTTAACTGTCCGATTCCTTCCACAGTTTCTAAAGAAATATTGTCTGATAGAGAGCAGATTAAAGCTCCACTATCTACATTATAAATATTATTACCGGCAATAGTTATTTGTTCAATTGGTAAAGTTAAATCAAAACCATATTTAAGCAGTATCTCATAGAGAATATCCTCTTCTGTTCTATCCTCTTTTATATTATCAATGATATCAAGCAAGTTCTCTTCCAACTCTTCAGGTTGTGTATCCCATGCCTTAATATTAGATGAATCCAACTTCAAAACCTTAAAGCCTAAATCTAATTCACTTCTATTGGTTGAGATATCAGGATTAGTCTCTTCTATCTTCATCTGCTCATTTTTGTCATTGCTAATTGTCTTAATCACTCTTCGTATTCGCTCTTTACCTATCTCGGCAATAGTTTTATATCCGGCTTTGAAAGCTTCACTTTTATCATCGGTTGGTTCAGGAAGCTGTACCATAATGAATTTACGGTTGCCTTTATCTTCTTTATTTAACTCTAATACAGCGTGGGCTGTTGTGGAGGAACCGGAGAAGAAGTCGAGGATTATATCGTTTTGAGATAAGTTTGCTATCTGTAATATTCGCAATAGTAAACAAACTGGTTTAGGACCATCAAAAACACCTTTATCATCAAATAACCTTTTAACTTCTTGACGACCTTGCTGATTATGTCCAACATCTTTATTATACCAAATACTAATTGGGACCATTCCTGACTGAACATCAACTAAGAAGCGTTTTAATCTTGGCATATTATTCCCGTCTTTGCCAAACCATATTCTGTTATCATCGATTAATTCTTGCATTTTATCTATATTCGTAAACCAACATCTTCCATTTGTAGGTTTTACGACTTTACCAGACGGAGTTGTTATTTCATAATCATAAGCTTCACTATAAGTTTTTACTGTAAGATTGTCTGATGCCCATATACCTCGAGGGTCATTGTCTAAGTTTGTATATCTATTGTTAGCCTCTTGTGTTCTTTCCAATTTACCAATTTTAAATGAATCAATTTTCTTAGTATAAATTGAAATATAATCATGACTATTTGAAATATATTTTGCATCATTTTTAGGAGCAAAAGCCCTTTCCCAAATAACATTTCCTACAAGATTCTCTTCACCAAATATCTCATCACATATCTTTCTTAGATTATGCACCTCATTATCATCAATGGAGATAAAGATAACCCCATCATCTTTCAGAAGGTTACGAGCAAGCTTGAGTCGGGGATACATCATATTGAGCCAGTTTGAATGGAAGCGTCCAGATGATTCGCTATTGGTAGAGAGTCTGTTGCCTTCACTATCCACTTGACCTGTTAAAGCTTTGTAGTTCTGTAGGTTATCATGGTAATTATCTTTATAGACAAAGTCTTTTCCTGTATTGTAAGGTGGGTCAATATAGATCATTTTAATCTTGTTATGATAGCTTTTTTGGAGTAGTTTTAGCACTTCGAGGTTATCACCTTCTATGTAGAGGTTTTCCGTAGTGTCAAAGTTTACAGACTCTTCTTTACAGGGTCTGAGGGTTCCGATGGAGACTTTTTGAGCTTCTCGGCGAGCTTGTTGTTTGCCTGCCCAAGTGAAAGCATAGCGTTCCCTATCTGTTTCTACATATTCTCCTAAAACCTCTTTTAATGCTTCAAAATCTATTTTATCTTCAGTAAAGGCTTCCGGGAAGAGTTGTTTTAAGTTATCTATGTTGACTGCAAGCAGGTCTTTGCTTGTTCCTGGTATTTTTTCCATAAAGTCTCCTTTGCTTATCACTAATTACAGCATAATCTGCATTTTGTAACTTATAGAATCGGATTTATTTCAGTCAAGAACAATTTTCTCATTTTTGAATATTGTTTATTTTCAGTCTACATATTTTAGGACGGCTCACTAATTGCTAATTGCTTTCCTAATATTTCTTGACAATAAATTAGCTCTCATTAATAAGCAAATCATGTCCCCGTAGCTCAGCTGGATAGAGTGTCTGCCTCCGAAGTAGAAGGTCGTGCGTTCGAATCGCATCGGGGACACCATTAGGTTTTAAGTTTAAACACATGATGATTAAAACTGCTTGACATCTTGAGTAAAATTCTATTTTGTTAATATTAGGTTTCTGGTTAGAAGTTAATTTACTTTTGAAATTATTTTAAATTAGAATACCAATATAATTAATAATTGAGAGCAGTAGGAACAATTATGAGTAATAAGAAAAATGAATTAGAAGAGAAATTATTTTCAGACATTAGAGAAATAATTATTCAAGCGCGTACCCTTACACGAAGAAGTATAAATTATCTACAAGTAATTTCAAATTTCCTGATAGGTAAGCGTCTTGTTGAAGATGAGCAAGAAGGAAAAGAACGAGCTAGCTACGGAAAGCAAACACTGAAAAACCTATCTGCAGAACTTAATGCTGAGTTTGGAAGAGGTTATTCTGAGACAAATCTCGAATACATGCGTAAGTTTTATCGCGTATAACTTTAAATTTGGAGAAATACCTCAAACAGTGTCTGAGGTATTCAAATTTCAAAAACCTCAAACAGTGTCTGAGGAATTCAAATTTCAAAAACCTCAAACAGTGTCTGAGGAATTCAATCTTATTCAAATATCAAAAACATTGACTGCAAAGTTACGACTAAGTTGGTCCCATTATTTGTTCTTGATGAGCATTTCTAATGTAGACGAGCGTAATTTTTATGAATTAGAAGCATATACTGAAGACTGGTCACTTCGCGAAATGAAAAGACAATTTGATTCTAGTCTCTATGAGCGTTTAGCTTTGAGCAAAGATAAAGAGGGAATAAAAAACCTTTCAGTCAAAGGACAATTAATAGAAAAACACACAGATTTGATAAAAGACCCGTATGTTTTGGACTTTCTGGGTTTAGATGAACAAGCAAGATATTCTGAAACAGAGCTGGAAACAGCAATCATTAATAAATTGGAGCAGTTTCTTCTTGAGTTAGGCAAGGGCTTTCTTTTTGAATCCAGACAGAAAAGATTCACTTTTGATGAGGATCATTTTTTCGTAGATTTAGTTTTTTATAATAGATTGCTTCATTGTTATGTACTGATCGATTTAAAAATTGGTGAATTAAAACATCAAGATCTTGGTCAAATGCAAATGTATGTGAATTATTTTGATCGATATGTAAAACTAGATACAGAACAACCAACTATTGGCATTATCCTATGTAAAAAGAAAAAAGATTCATTAGTTAAAATAACTCTTCCTAAAGATGCAAATATTCATGCAGCTAAATATCAAACATATCTACCTAGTAAAAAAGAACTTAAACAACAACTCGAAGAAGCCCAAACTGAATGGGAAACTTTAAATAATTAACAACCCCATAACTTACATTACTTGAAACTACAGGTTTGTTAGTTAATTAATCATATATTCTTCACTCCGAAGTAGAAGGTCGTGCGTTCGAATCGCATCGGGGACACCATTATATTTTATTTAACCTATTCACTTCACTTTAGTTCTCCCTCCTTGGCACCATAGTAGCTACTCCGATTCATTTTCGATGACTAATCCAGATACCCCTCTAATGTCCAGTAAGAGAAATAAGATAGTGGCTAATGTATTTTCTTCAGTTTACTTATCGGTGGAGACGCAAAATATTGCGTCTCTACACAGCAAACGAAAAAGGGCGTATATTACAAATACGCCCCTAATGCTATAAATTCAAATTTAATATTACATTTCCCAGAGGGTGGTAATCCCCATTCCTCCGCCAATACAAAGTGAAGCTAAGCCTTTTTTATTACCTCTTTTTTGCATTTCGTGAAGCAAGGTAACAATAATTCTGGCACCGGAACAACCAATTGGATGTCCGAGAGCAATAGCACCACCATTGACATTTGTTTTATCAAGATCAACAATTATGCCATCTTCGGCTAAACCTTTGACGACAGATAATGATTGAGAAGCAAAGGCTTCATTAAGTTCTAATAAATCAATATCTTTCATGTTCCACTTTGCTTTGTTAAGAGCCTTTTTGATTGATGGAACCGGACCGAATCCCATAATAGCCGGATCTACTCCGCCGCTAGCATAATTAACTAAAGTAGCAAGTGGCTTTAATCCCAACTCTTTAGCCTTTTCTGCACTCATGAGAATAATAATGGCAGCACCATCATTAATTCCGGAGGAGTTGGCAGCTGTAACAGAGCCATCTTTTTTGAAGGCAGGTCGGAGTTTGGCAAGTCCTTCTTGAGTAACACCTGCTCTTGGAAATTCATCTGTTGCTACTGCGATTGGGTCTTTTCTTCTTTGAGGAACCATAATAGGAACGATTTCGTCATTGAATCTTCCGCTCTTCATTGCTTTCTCAGTCCTGTTCTGAGATTGAGCTGCAAAAGCGTCTTGTTCTTCTCTGCTGATGTTATATTTATCAGCTAAGTTTTCAGCAGTAATCCCCATGTGATATTCATTAAAGATATCATACAAGCCATCATGCACCATAATATCGACAACTTGCTTATCCCCCATTCTGTTACCCCAACGGGCGTCTCTAAGAATATAGGGAACTTGGCTCATGTTTTCAGTACCACCGGCAACAACAATATCTGCCTCACCGAGTGCTATCATAGCAGAAGCAAGAGTAACTGTTTTCATACCTGAGCCACACACTTTGTTGACGGTATAGGCAGGAACTGTGTCAGGAATACCTGCGTGAATAGAAACTTGACGAGCAACGTTTTGACCTAAACCAGCTCCAATGACATTACCGAGAATAACCTCATCAACCATAGCGGGGTCTAAGTTAATCTCTTTCATAACACTCTTTAAAACTTGTACTCCCAGCTCAACAGCTGAAACATCTTTAAATTGACCACCAAAGCTTCCCACTGCACTGCGTTTGGCTGCCACAACAACTACTGTCTTTTTCATATAAAATCACCTTTTCCTTCTCTTAATCCTGTTGTTCAATCTCCTTAATCATCTGAGATAAATCATTTTTGTCATAAGTGTAAGTTTTATTGCAGAAATGACAATTTGCTTCTAACTTACCTTCCTTGGCAAGAGCATCACTGATATCTTCAATGCCAAGTAACTTTACACCATCATAGAACTTCTCCTTGCTACAATCACAAGAAAACTCCGGTTCTATCTGATCAGTAACCTTATAATCGAATCCTTTAAGCACAAATTCGCTTACAATCGACTCTATATCTTTGCCCATATCTAATAAATCTGAGACATTGGGCATCATATTAACATTCTTCTCCAAAGCAGCAATTACTTCTTCATCAGCAAAGGGCATTAACTGAACTATGAAGCCTCCGGAGCTTTTGACTGAAGCATCAGGATTTACTAATAATCCTAACCCCACTGCGGAAGGAATCTGCTCTGATTGCACAAAATAATAAGCTAAATCATCAGCTATTTCACCTGAAACCAAATTTGTTTGTCCGGAAAATGGCTGTTTAACATTAAGATCCTTGATCAAAGTCAGGGTTCCGGCACCGACCGCCTTGCCTATTTTCAATCCATAAAGAGATGATTCTGCTTCAATTTCCACTTGTGGTTCTTTCACAAACCCTTTAGTTTTACCTTGATTCTTACTAACAACAATTGCTCCTTTAAGTGGTCCGTCCGCATCTATTTTCAATGTTATAGACGAATCTTCATCTTTCAAATCCATTCCCAACATAATCGTGGCAGAAATCATTCTTCCAAGGAAAATAGTTGCCGTAACTGATAGATAGTGAGCCTGAAGAGCTTGTTGAACTGTTTGAGTAGAATCTACAGCAAAAAACCTGATCTGTTTATTAGCTGCAATTCCTCTGATTGCCTTATCTTTCATGTAAAAAATACCTCATCTTCCATTTATTCCTATTAAAAAGAGTTTCTAAGTTATGTCAATAAAAAAGGTAGAATAAATTTAATTCTTGACACATTTCCAACTTGTTTGAAATTTGCTATAAAATTTAGGCAGGAGACTTATATATGGAATTTTCAAAGGACCTATATTACACTGAATCACATGAATGGGTGAGATTAGTTGGTAAAGAAGCATTCATCGGAATCACAGAGTTTGCAGCACAAGAGTTAGGAGATATAGTATATGTAGAACTTCCACAAGTTGGAGACGAGGTAGAAGCAGGTGAATCTATCGGTTCTATTGAAGCTGTTAAAGCAGTGGAAGATCTCAACTCTCCTGTAGCAGGGGAAATTGTTGAAGTTAATGAAGAATTAGAAGATTCTCCGGACTTAATCAATAAATCACCTTATGAAGATGGTTGGATTTACAAAATACTTTTAGAAGATGAAGAATCAGTCAAAAACCTTTTAAGCGCACAAGAATACGCTGAATTAATCGAAAACTAATAACTTTTCAATAGAGACTGTAGGATAATTATTATTTACTTTAAAGATTATTTACAGCCTCTATTTTTTTAACTTAAGAAGTAAGAAAAATGAGCCTATCCTCAATATCAGAAAATCCTTTTTTAATAGTAATCTCTGCTCCTTCAGGCGGAGGAAAATCTACTGTTTTGGAAAGAGTATTGTCCGATTTTCCCAACATGCAATATTCAATCTCCTCCACGACACGAAAACCGCGCGGAGATGAAAAACACGGAGTAGATTACTTCTTCCTGGAAAAAGAAGAATTCGAAGCCAAAATAGCAGAGAATGAGTTTCTGGAATACGCCAATGTCTTTGGTAATTACTACGGTACCTCGCACAAGTTTATCCAAGCTTGCTTCGATCAAGAGCAATATGTAATTATGGATATTGATGTTCAAGGATGTTTGAAATTAGCCGAAACAGATTGCCCCATGATTAAGATTTTCTTATTACCTCCGGATGCCCAAGAATTAGAGTTTCGCTTAAGAAATAGAGGAACCGATTCCAATGAAGTAATAGAAAAAAGACTTGCCACAGCTCGCGAAGAGTTAGAATACATAAAACATTATGATTACCTTGTTGTTAACGATGATTTAGAGAAAGCAGTGTGTGCAGTTAAACAGATTATTAGTGCAGAAATGCACAGAATTACCAGGTATAATGACATTTATCACTCTTTTTATAATAAAGTTTGACAAGTTTTAACTATATTATAATATAGAGAATCATTACAAAAAAGGATAAAAAACAAAATGATTAATGCTGAAATTGAAAAATTCCTTGAAGCTAACGATATGGCTTATATGTTCTGCTTACTAGCAAATAAAGAAGTTGAGAGAATGAATAAACTTCCTCAATCTATTAAAGATGCTTTTAAGAAAACTATTACTGAAGAAGCTTTAGAACATATTGCCAAAAACTTCGTCCCTGATTACATGTTCGAAAGCAATGAAGCTATGATCGAAAAAAGAGATGAAGAGTTTGACATGAGTATTGACGATGATGAAGATGTAGATTCTTTAATGAATAATGTCGAAGCATAAATAAATTTGAAAGCTATTCCTATAACCGGGAATAGCTTTTTTAGTCTATGAAAAGCTACAACTTAGAATTATTAAAACTTTCCGGATTAGATTTTGTCTTCAAAAATAATCTCAAAAAACAAGCCATAACTCCTTCTTTAACTTCAACTTCACAAGGTAATAATTTACCGCAAACTCCCCAACCTACTTTAGACAGTCTCGAAAACCAATATAGCAATTGTACAAAATGCCCCCTTAGTGAAAGCCGTAACCACTTTGTTTATGGTGAGGGTAATCCGCATGCCAAAGTGATGCTTATTGGTGAAGGTCCCGGAGCTAAAGAAGATGCTACAGGAAAGGTATTTATTGGACCTGCCGGAGAGCTATTAACCAAGATGTTAGCTGCTATTAATATCAACAGAGAAGATATTTATATTACCAATATTGTGAAATGCCGTCCGCCTCAAAACCGCGACCCTTTTCCGGCTGAAAAAGAAGCGTGTCTCCCCTACCTTTTAGAACAAATCGAACTGATTAAACCTAAAGTGCTGATTCTTTTGGGAAAAGTGGCTGCTAGTACTTTACTTAAAGATCATGAGGGAACTACTCTTAACTCCTTCAGAAACAAAGAGTTTTACTTCCATAAGATTAGAACTTTTGTAACTTACCATCCGGCTGCCCTACTGCATAATGCTGAATATAAGCTTCCGGCGTGGCATGATTTGCAGCATATACAAAATTACCTAATTAGCAATGAGCAATGAGCAATTGAAGAAAAAGAGAAAATCTTTAACACAAAATCACAAAATCCCACAAAAATACAGAGAATAAGAACTTCACTCCACTTCACACTTCACTCCACTTCACACTTCACTCCATCTTCCCCTCACTCCATCTTCCCCTCACTCCATCTTCCCCTCATAATCTTCTTTCTTATTAATTATCTTGACTTATTTCCAAATTGCTTAAATTAGTTTTAGTAAATTTGACAAAGGATAAATAATATTATGATTAGCAAAAATGATACCGTTGAACCAACAACAAAGAGTGAATCCAAAGATTTTATCAGACAAATAATAGATAGAGATAATGAAACTGGAAAGTATGGTGGCAGAGTACACACAAGATTTCCGCCCGAGCCAAACGGTTATTTGCATATTGGACATGCCAAAGCTATTGTTGTAGATTTTGGTATTGCTGAAGATTATAATGGCTTAACCAATCTTCGTTTTGATGATACTAACCCCACAACAGAAGATGTGGAGTATGTTGATTCTATTCAAGAAGATATTAAATGGTTAGGTTACGATTGGGAAGATAGACTTTACTATGCTTCACAATACTTTGACCAATTCTATGAATACGCCCAACAACTGATCAAGAAAGGTTTAGCTTATGTGTGCGCTTTATCCTTTGACGAAATTAGAGAATATAGAGGTACTGTTACAGAAGCAGGTAAAGCATCTCCGCACCGTTCCAGACCGATAGAGGAGAGCCTTGATTTATTAGAAAGAATGAAGAATGGCGAGTTTCCTGAAGAAGCTTACACACTTAGGGCTAATATAGATATGACCCACGCTAACATGAAGATGCGCGACCCACTTATTTACAGAATCAAGCATGCTCATCATCACCAAACCGGAGACAAATGGCATATTTACCCAATGTATGATTTCGCCCACTGTTTGGAAGATTCTATCGAACGCATTACTCACTCTCTCTGTACTTTAGAGTTTCAGAATAATAGAATTCTTTATGATTGGTTCTTAGAAGCTCTCGAAATCTATCGTCCGCAACAAATAGAATTCGCTCGCCTAAATATCACCCATACTATTACCAGCAAAAGAAAGCTGAGAGAGTTGGTAGATGGTAAAATAGTTGATGGTTGGGATGACCCGCGGATGCCGACTATTTGCGGAATGAGACGCCGTGGTTACACACCTCAATCAATTCGTAACTTCTGTGAAGGCGTAGGTTTAGCTAAACGCGAATCTGTGGTCGAAATGGCATTGTTAGAGTATCATGTCAGACAAGACTTAAATAAAAATGCTTTACGCATGATGGGGGTTGTAAATCCTCTCAAAGTTGTTATCACTAACTATCCTGAGAATCAAGAAGAGTGGTTAGAGGCGGTTAATAATCCGGAGAAACCTGAAGATGGCACCAGACAAGTACCATTCTCACGCGAACTTTATATTGAACAAGAAGACTTTATGGAAGATGCTCCTAAGAAGTTCTTCCGTCTCTCTCAAGGCAGAGAAGTCAGACTAAGATACGGCTACTTCATTACTTGCACTGATATTATTAAAGATGACCAAGGTAATATCATAGAGCTTCAATGTACTTATGATCCTGAGACTAAAGGCGGAACCGCTCCTGATGGCAGAAAGGTAAAAGCTACTATGCATTGGGTTTCTGTCAAACATGCTACCCAGGTAGAAGTTAGAATGCTCAACTCCCTCTTCTTAGAAGAGAATCCGGATAAAAAAGAAGATGGTAAAACCTTCTTAGATTTCCTTAACCCTGATTCTTTAGAAGTAATATCCAACTGCTTTGTAGAACCTGAATTAGCTAAAGCTAAATTAGGAGTTAATTACCAGTTTGAAAGAATAGGCTACTTCTATTTAGATTCTAAATACTCAACTCCTGAGAAATTAGTCTTTAATAGAACTGTTACTTTGAAAGATACCTGGGCGAAAATACAAAAGAGCAATTAGCAATTAGCAATGAGCAATTAGCAATGAAGATAAAAATTGGGGCGGAATGTTTTCTGCCCTCTTTTTTTGTATTCTTTGTGCCTTTGTGGTAAAATCTTTTTCTTTTTTTTCACTTTTTTTTCATTTTTGACTCTTTTTCTTATCTCTCTTAATCTTTACAATCCCTGCCATCTGTGTTCTATTCTTCATCCTCATGGCTCTGTGGCAAACTCACAAAATTGGATTTAAAATAATAATCATTGACACATTTTTGATTACATGCCATTCTTGCTTTAATGGATAAAAAATATGTAAAAGGAGTATTAAAATGGGAATAATACCAATGCCAAAGAATGAACCAATTCTTTCTTATGCACCAGGTAGTGCAGAACGCAAAGCTTTAGAAATTGAATTAGAGAGAATGTCAAAAGAGACAATTGAGATACCTTTAATTATCGGCGGAAAAGAGATTAAAACAGGTAAAATGGGTAAAGCTGTTGAACCACACAATCATAAACACGTTTTAGCTACATTCCATCAAGCTACTGAAAAAGAAGTCAATATGGCTATCGAAGCAGCTTTGGCAGCTCGCAAAAAATGGGCAGCCACACCTTATTTAGTTAGAGCCGGCATCTTCCTCAAAGCTGCTGAACTAATCTCCGGTAAATATAGAGCAAGAGTAAATGCAGCCACAATGTTGAATCAATCCAAAAACGCTTTCCAATCTGAAATTGATTCAATCTGTGAATTAGTCGACTTTTTACGTTTCAATGCTAAGTTTATGGAAGATATTTATGAAGCACAAAAGCTTGAATCTTCACCAGGAACTTGGAACCAATTAGAATACCGTGGTCTTGAGGGATTTGTATTTGCTATTACACCATTTAACTTCACTGCTATCGGTGCTAACTTACCTACATCTCCAGCCATGATGGGTTGTGTTTCAGTTTGGAAACCAGCTTCAACTTCTGTTTTCTCTAACTATATAGTAATGAAGATTCTTGAAGAAGCAGGCTTACCTGACGGAGTTATCAACTTCATCCCTGGTCGTGGTTCTGATATCGGCGACACTGTGATCAAACATCCTGAACTTAGTGGTGTTCACTTTACAGGTTCAACACGTGTGTTCCAAAATATCTGGAAAACCGTGGGTAATAACATTGCAAGTTATAAAACATATCCAAGAATCGTTGGCGAAACCGGTGGAAAAGACTTCATCGTTGCTCACAAATCAGCAGATGTTGATGCTTTAATTACTGCTTCTGTAAGAGGTGCTTTTGAGTTCCAAGGACAAAAATGTTCAGCTCTTTCCAGAATCTATATTCCTAAATCACTATACCCTGCCTGGATAGAAGGTTGTAAAAGAGATATCGCTACCATGAAAGTGGGTAGTGTAACAGACTTCTCAAACTTCATTAATGCTGTTATTGATGAAACTAGTTTTGACAAAATTACAAAAGAATATATCGAACATGCCAGAACTTCTAAAGATGCAGAAATAGTTTGTGGTGGTGAATATGATAAATCAGAAGGTTACTTCATTAAACCTACTATTATCAAAACCACTAACCCTCAATATAAGTCTATGGTAGAAGAGATATTCGGACCGGTTTTAACTGTCTATGTTTATGAAGATGATAAATATGAAGAGACTCTCAAACTATGTGATGAAACTTCTATTTATGCACTTACCGGTGCTCTTTGGGCACAAGATAGATATGCACTCGAAGTTGGCTCAAAAGCTTTAGTTCACTCATGTGGTAACTTCTATATCAATGATAAACCAACCGGCGCTGTTGTAGGTCAACAACCATTTGGTGGATCTCGTGCTTCCGGTACTAACGATAAAGCAGGATCACTCTGGAACCTTATTCGTTGGTCTTCAGTGAGAACTATTAAAGAGACTTTCTGCCCACCTACAGATTATAGATATCCATTCCTTGGATAAAATATAAGATAATTATAATGAGGCTGGTTTTATATCAGCCTCTTTTTTATATTTATCTTTTAATTCTTTCATTTTTGTGTTTTTTGTGTCTTTGCCTGGGAGGGCATAATGTATTTCATGAAGCCCCCTGGTAGAGCCTCTTCCCCTACCCCAACTGCTCCAATTCTACGATTCGGTCCCGTAAATCAGCAGCCTTCTCAAAGTCTAATTCAGCAGCAGCTTGCATCATCTCTTTTTTAAGTAAATTAACAATCTTCTCCTTGCTATCCAAATCTAAGTATTCTAAGAAGTCTTCTCTGTCTTTCTTACTTTTCTTCTTACCTGAAGCGTTATACCCTTCATAACCTTCAGCTACTAAAGTAGATTCCATAATCTCCTCAATACTCTTATAAATAGTAGTCGGGGTGATATTATTAACTCTATTATATTCTAACTGCTTTTCACGCCGTCTGTTAGTCTCGTCAACCGTACTTTTAATCGCAGACGTAATATTATCAGCATAGAAGATTACTTTACCTTCTGCATTACGAGCAGCTCTTCCGGAAGTCTGAATCAAAGCTCTGGTTGATCTCAAGAAACCAACCTTATCAGCATCTAAAACAGCTACTAAAGCTACTTCCGGCATATCAATACCTTCTCTCAAAAGATTAACTCCAACCAAGACATCTATCTCGCCAAGACGCAAGCTTCTAATCACCTTAATTCTCTCAATAGAGTTAAGCTCACTATGCAAATAATCAGATTTTACCCCGGCATTATTGAGATAAGTAGAGAGGTCTTCGGTCATTTTTTTAGTAAGTGTAGTAACCAAGACTCTCTGATTCTTCTTCTTGTGAATAATGATTTCATTGAGAAGGTCATCAACTTGAGTGCCGACAGGTCTTATCGTAATATAAGGATCAACTAAACCGGTAGGCCTAATAACCTGCTCTACCACTTCACCATAAGTCTTATCTAATTCATAGGCAGCCGGAGTTGCCGACATAAAGACAACATTTTTATGATGTTTTTCAAACTCTTCAAACTTGAGAGGTCTATTATCAAAAGCTGAAGGCAAGCGGAAACCATATTCTACCAAGTTTCTTTTGCGTGAGAAATCACCTGCATACATCGCATGTGTTTGAGGAATTGTAACATGGGATTCATCAATAACCAGTAAATAATCATCAGGAAAATAGTCTAATAAACAGAAGGGAGGCTGACCCGCTTTTGCCCCTGTCATGTGTCTTGAATAGTTTTCAATCCCGGAGCAGTGCCCTATTTCCGCAATCATCTCTAAATCAAACTCAGTTCTCTGTTTAATTCTTTGGGCTTCTACAAAGCGTTCGTTATCTAAAAAGAACTTATGTTGCACCTCTAATTCTTCTTTAATTGTAACCATGGCTTTCTTTAATCTATCTTCAGACATCACGAAGTGATTAGCCGGATAAATAGCATAGGTATCATGATTAGAAATAATCTTATTATCAATAGGGTTAAGCTTTTTGATAGAAGTAATCTCATCACCAAAGAATTCAACTCTCACACAAGTATCTAAATAAGCAGGAAAAACATCCACAGTATCGCCCTTGACTCTGAAATTAGCCCGCTGGAAAGCTATATCATTACGCCCATAATGGGCATTGACCAATAAACTCAAGAACTCATCACGATCAATTTCCTGACCTACTTCAATTCTCACCAGAGCTTTACGATAATCTTCCGGAACACCCAGTCCATAAATACACGAAACACTGGCAACCACAATAGTGTCTTTGCGTTCCATCAAGGACATTGTCGCTTTTAATCTAAGTTTGTCTATTTCATCGTTAATACTTGAATCTTTTTCAATGAAAATATCACGTCCGGGAATATACGCTTCAGGTTGATAGTAATCATAATAACTGATGAAGTATTCTACAGCATTTTCAGGGAAGAATTGCTTTAACTCACCATAGAGCTGGGCTGCCAAAGTCTTGTTATGTGAGAGAACCAAGGTTGGTCTGCCTAATCTGGCAATAGCATTGGCAATCGTAAAAGTCTTTCCGGAGCCTGTTACTCCCAGTAGTACCTGATATTGTTTACCCTCTTCTACCCCTTTCACAAGCTGATCTATAGCTTGAGGCTGGTCGCCTTGTGGCTGAAACTTAGAAACTAATTTAAACATTTATTCCTCTTAAGTTAATTGCTTATTTCCGGTTTATTATTAAGTGTTTGTAAGATATTATTCGCAGTAACTTCTCCAATTCCTTTGATTTGCATCAGCTCTTCCGGAGAAGCATTCTTGATTATCTCTATAGAACCAAATTCTTTTAGAAGGGCAAATTTTATTTTTTCTGAAACTCCATTAATAGAGTCAAGCTGACTCACCAGAGTTCGAGCAGACCTTCTTTTTCTATGAAAAGTAATAGCAAAACGATGAGATTCATCTCTAATATGAGTGAGTAATTTGAGAGCTGATGAAGACTTGGGCATGATTATCGAATCTTCATGATTAGGAAGATAGACCTCTTCAATCCTTTTAGCAAGCGAGATTAGTTGAATATTTAGCTCTGCATAATCCGCAATAATTTCATTAGCTGCACTAAGTTGCCCTTTGCCTCCATCAATGACAATTAAATCAGGAGTCATTTCAGGGTCTTCTTTGCAGTTATTAAGAAACCTAACCATTGTCTCTGCCATCGAAGCAAAGTCATCTTGACCTACTACACTTTTGATGATATAATGACGATACTTCTTCTTTGCCGGTTTTCCATTTTCAAAATAAACTGATGAAGAGACAGTATCTTCACCTTGAATTGTGGAAATATCCATACAGACCATCTTGCGCGGAAGCTTATCTAACTTTAGCATATCTTTTAGTTCTTGGACAGCAAATATTGTTCGATTCTTACTTCTAATCCCTTGCAACTTCTTATCTTCCACATACATAAAAGCATTCTTACGAGCCAAGAGTACTAGGTTATTCTTCTCCCCTTTTTGAGGAATCCTGATTCTATTCTTGAGCCAGACATTAAGTGTCTCCAAATCATCAGGTTCAGACGAGATAATAATGTCATCAGGAAGCTCTTCTTTTTGTGAGTAGTAATCAGTAAGAAAATAAGCTA
>Ga0265294_10001721_pt1 | contig 29442 bp, 29 predicted proteins | sample MunlanPumphouse3_FD_192504 | JGI IMG/M metagenome (GOLD analysis project Ga0265294, IMG submission 192504) | Groundwater microbial communities from a municipal landfill in Southern Ontario, Canada - Pumphouse #3 | ecosystem: Environmental > Aquatic > Deep subsurface > Groundwater | place...
CAAAAGTTATCGTAAAGGGCTGATTTGAGAATAGGTAAATATGAAATTAAACATCCCATCATACAAGGCGGAATGGGTGTAGGTATCAGCTGGGACTGCCTTGCTGGCAATGTTAGCTTAGAAGGTGGATTGGGTGTTATTAGTGCTGTGGGTACGGGATATTATAAAAATAAAGAGTTTGTAAAAAAACTAGCAAGAAATAAGCCTGTAGATACAATTAACTTCTATTCACGAGATGCTTTGTTTGAAATTATTAAAAATGCACGAAAAATTTGTGGTGATGCTCCATTAGCAGCTAATATTTTATATGCGTGCAACGATTATGGAAGAATTGTTCAAGATGCCTGTGAAGCAGGTATTGATATAATTATCACAGGTGCTGGAATTCCTACAAATATGCCTGAATTTACAAAAGATTACCCCAATGTGGCGCTAATTCCAATAGTATCTAGTGCAAGAGCATTAAAACTTATTTGCAAAAAATGGAAACGGTACAATAAACTTCCCGATGCAGTTATCGTTGAGGGTCCTTTAAGTGGTGGGCATCAAGGCTTTTCGTATGACGATTGCTTTAAAGAGGAGTTTCAACTAGAAAACATTGTACCTCCTGTCCTTGAAGAGGTTAAAAAATGGGGAGATATTCCTTTAATAGCAGCCGGTGGAATTTGGGATAAAAATGACATTGATAGATTTTTAGCGATGGGTTGTAGCGGCGTTCAAATGGCAACAAGATTTATAGGTACTTATGAGTGCGATGCACATGCGAATTTGAAAAAAGTCTTACTTGATGCTAAAGAAGAAGATATTCAACTTCTTAACTCTCCTGTTGGTTTACCAGCACGAGGAGTGAGAACTAATCTTCAAAAATTAATAGAAAAAAATGAAGCCCCTAAAGTAGCTTGTGTTTCTAACTGTGTAGCTCCATGTAATCGTGGAGAAGAGGCTAAAATTGTAGGCTATTGTATTGCTGACCGTTTAAGTGCTGCGTATGAAGGCGATATTGAAACAGGATTATTTTTTACAGGTTCAACAGGGTATCGTTTAAATAAAATAATCAGTGTAAAAGAGTTAATGGAAAAACTCACTCAAGGAGAATAGGATTATTTTATCAAGAGTTTTATTCTTTATTTTTTTAATGTTTATCTCTCTTAATGCAGCTACAATTGATGAATTAAAATCACAATACAGTCAATTGAAAATTGAGTATTTAAAAGCCGTCTTAAAAAACGATAAAGTTCAAGAGACTAAAAATTTAGAAGAACTCGTTACTTTGGGGTCAAAAATTGGGGAAAATACCTCAAAGTACAAAGATGAGTTGACAAAAATAAAACAGAACCAAACTCAAAAAACTCTTGTCAAAGCAACAACACCTTCTGTAAAAGAAACTCAAAAAAAAGAAGCCCCCTTGCCTTCTAAAAAAGAGCTGCCTAAAATAGAGACTCCTAAAAAACAACTTCCTATTATAAAAAGTACTTTTTACTCTATAGACTCTGTTGAAACACAAGAAGATTCAATTATAATTAATTTTAATCAAGATGTATCTGCCAAAGATATTAAATTTTTTGAACTTTTTGCTGATAATTTACATAAAGATGTCTTTGATATAAATGGTGCTTTTAAAGATGCCTTGTCAACTAAAATTGCTATTAATAATGTAAAAAGAATTGCTATTGGACAGTTTAAACCAGATGTATTAAGAATAAGTATTGCACACGATTTCAACTTAAAAACCATCTATATTGTCAATAAAAAGCAAATTATTATTAAAATTTTAGATCTTGGTTTAAAAGAAAAAGTTGTAAGCAGTTTAAAAACAGAGACTTTTAACAAAAAGAAAAGAACTGTTGTAATTGACCCCGGTCACGGTGGCAAAGATGCAGGAGGTGTAGGAAAAAATAAACGCTACGAAAAGGTGGTTACCTTTAAAGTAAGTAAATATTTACATGACATCTTAAAAGAGAGAGGCTATGAGGTTTATCTTACAAGAAAAAGTGATATTTATGTTGAATTAAAAACAAGAACCAAACTTAGTAATGATAAAAATGCCGATATTTTTGTCTCTATCCACACCAATGCCATTGGAAAAGAGAAAGCCGATACTCAAAAAGGCATAGAGACCTTTTTCTTAAGCCCTGCACGAAGTGACCGTGCAAAAAGAGTTGCAGCTGCTGAAAATAAGACCGATATGGATGCCATGAATAACAACTCACAAATGAGTTTTTTAACAGTATTAAACCAAAGTAAAATCACCGCTTCAAATAAATTGGCCATAGATATTCAACAAAATTTACTTTATGGTGCAAGACAATTACACAAAGATGTAGTAGATGGCGGAGTGAGAGAAGGACCTTTTTGGGTTTTAGTAGGTGCTCAAATGCCTTCAGTATTAGTTGAATTAGGCTATATCAGTCACCCAGAAGAAGCACAAAGACTCTTTAATCCTCGTTACCAAAAACAGCTAGCGAAGGGTTTAGCGGATGGAATTGATGCTTATTTTTCAAAAAATCTTTACTAAAAGAAGTTTGGAATTTATTCCATACTTTTTAACAAATTTCGGTTCCTAAATATTTTACTAAATTAAAAACTTAACACTAGCATCAAACTAGCCCTAATAGAAAACCTTAGAAAGACTCTTTAATCTCTTTAATTAATTGCAGTTGTTTCTTTTTAATTTTAGGCAAATTATTTATGTCAAAAAATTTCACTTTGCTATTTTCATTGCTAAGAAAATTATTTCCGAGAACATCATCAAGGAAATAATCTTCAATATCTTTAATATTGTTATGATTTACTAACCAAATTCCTATATCTTTCTCATCGTTACTTTGTTCAAAGTAATTTTCAAACATCTCTTCTTCTACAAAAATACTTGATTCTTCAAAAAACTCTCTTTGAGCACAACGTTTTTTATCTTCGTACTTTAATGAAACACCTTTTAAAAAGCCCCATTTTTCATTGCTAGCAACAGATTTGCACAATAAAATCTTTACACTTTTATTTTTTATCTTATAAATACAAAGTCCATATGCTTTTACTTTACTCATATTTAAACTCCTAATAGTGCTTAATTCTATGTTTAAAAATAAAATATCCAATCACGAACCACAAGAATAGTGGTACTAAAATTGCAATTTCAGGGATAACCACTCCCCCTTTAGCAAATTTGTGTAGCATAAAAAAGGTTCCCCAGAAAATAAGTGTGAAAAATATAGTCAAAGAAGAGAACTTTGCAATATTAAAAAACCTACTGTTAATTGAACTAGCAACAAATATAACCAATATAAGTGGAATCACAAAAAAAGGAACCAAGGCTTGATAATATAAAGAAGCTCGAATACTAGTAGTATTAATTTTCTGAGTTTTTAAAAGCATCAATGCATCAACTGCATCTATAATAGAGAAATTAGATTTGGTTTGATACACACTGTCAAGAATCTTAGGTTTAAATCCTTCAAGTGTATATAAAAACTTCTCTTCTTTTACAGTTACTTTTGAGCTGTCCCAATCAATTTTTTTAGGTTTTGTTGTAATTTTTGCATCCATTACATACCATTTATTGTTTTGAAAGTATGCTTTTGCTGCCACTATACTTTCAACTACATCATACCCATCTATTTTAAAAATATGTATCTCTTCTGCTCGTTGTTCTATGGGATAAAAACGCTTAAAGAAAACAAAATTGTTGTTATATTTTAAAAAAATATCGGCTTTTGTATTAGAAAAATACTCTCCGTCCATAATTTTATTTTTTTGTTCATACGCATAGGCTAAAGGAGTTGCTTGTGAAGCAATGAGTATTATTAATAAAAGAAATGAGATAAGTACTACTGGTACATATATATTTTTAGGGCGTACTCCTAAACTTAGAAAAGCAACAAACTCGTTGTTTTTTATAAAAACAATGAGTGTTAATATCCATCCAAAGACTAAGGATAAAGGAAGTGTTAGTGTTAATGTAAAAAATGCATTGTAAAAAAAATATAAGAGTTGTAAGTTTGCAGAGTTAGGAATTTCTTTAAAGTTTTGTAAAAAATCTATGCCCACAAAAAAGAGTTCTAAAGAGACAAGGACAATCATAAAGTGTTTTAAATATTTAATTAATATATATTTGCTAAGTAGGCTCAATCTCTTACTTTAAGGTAAATTTTGATTTAACTTCATTCATTGTAGTGCCTTTTAAAAGGCTTTCAATTGCTTTTAAAGTATGAGTTATTATACCTTCTAATTGTTTTAATTCTTCTTTTGAAAAGTTAGATAATACGTAGTTTACAACATCTTCTTTATTGTCAGGTTTTCCAATACCAATTCGCACTCTTGTATAATCATTTCCAATATGAGCATCTAAAGAACGCAAGCCATTGTGTCCACCATGACCGCCACCTATTTTAAATTTTACACTTCCAAAAGGCAGATCTAAATCATCATGTACAACTATAATATTTTGGTTTTCTATTTTATAATACTCTTTAATAGCATAAACAGCTATTCCAGAATTATTCATATATGTGGTGGGTTTTACAAAAAGTGTCTCTTGAGTTTTTACTACAGTAGCATTAAAGTTTGTTTTATTTATATTTGTAGTGGGATATTGGGCTTTGATTGCACAGTCTGCAACCATAAACCCAACATTGTGTCGTGTCAGTGAATATCTTTCTCCAATATTACCTAATCCGGCAATTAAAAACATTATTTTGCTTTAATTACGCCTGCAACTGGTACTCTTGGGTCTAAATAACAAACAACGCCTTCAGGCATTACTAAATCTCTTACAAGAATATTATCACCTGTATCTAAGTTACCCACTTTTAGGTGAAATGATTTTGGTAAATTTTCAATAGTACATTTTACAGCCACTCTTGAAGTGTGGAAAATAAACAGACCTTTATTTTTTAAACCAATTGGTGTTCCTTCAGTTGTAACTGGAATTTTATACGTAGCTCTTACACCTGGTTGTGCAATCATTAAATCTACATGTAATAAATCAGAACTAACTGGGTGTTTTTGATACTCTTGGATTACTACTTTTAGTACATTTCCATCTACTTTTACATCAAAAGCAATCTCTTCTTTGTTTTTAACTGTTCGAATAAAATCGTTTCTTTTAAATGCAGCGTGAATATTTTTAACGCCTTTTCCATAGATGTTAGCAATTAAGTAACTCTCTTTTCTTAAGCTCTTAGAAGCTTGTTTAGTCATACTATCTCTTACGATACCCTCTAACATATGTTTTCCTTGTATTAATTTAAGTCGCGTATATTACTTCAATTCTCTTTAAAACTTCATTAACTGTTATGCATTTTGATTTTAAAAAAATACTCAAAAGTAGTTCCATTGTTAAGTTGTGAAGTAACTTTAACTTTAATATTTTCATCATGTATAATTTTATTAACAATACTAAGCCCTATTCCAAACCCACCTTTGGTCTCTTCTTCTCTATAATAGCGTGAGAAAATCTTATTGGGTTCTTTAATTCCAATTCCGAAATCTTCAATACTTAGTACAATATAAGGTTCAACTATCTTTAATATTACAATAACTTCACGCTCTTCTTTTCCGTATTTAATGGCATTTGACAAAGTGTTGTCCACTATTTTTTGAAGTTTTGCAGGAATAAAATCAATAAAAATATTTTCTTCAATATGTGAGACTATTTCAATGCCCTTTAATTCAGCAATATCTTTAAAATAGTCCACCGACTTTAGAACAAATGCAGAGAAATCTATCTCTCTTCTGTGAGCTTTTCTATTAATAGTCTGTTCTTTAATTAAATAGTTCATGTCGTTATAGAGTTTTGATAAAATTTTTGAAGCCGATTTAATACGAGAAAAATATTTATTAGGACCAAATTTTTCATTGTACATATCAACATTGATATTTATAATTGACAAAGGGGTATTAATTTCATGCATGGAATCTTTTATAAAATTATCCAAAGCTTCGTTCATCTCTTGAAAGGGTTTTGCAAAGTTTTTTAAAATAAACAACGAAAGAAGAAAGGTAATACTTATAATACAAAACATTACAATAATCATATTTTTAATTATAGTAAAGTTATCAAACTGCGTTAGCACAAGAAGATATTTAGCTCCAAAATAACGGCTATTTTTAAATTTATATGTATAAATACGGTCATTGTTTAAATGTTGATACCCCTCACTTACATTTGCAATTGCATTTTTATTAGCTTCTATTAGAGTAAAAATAGGATTGTAATTGCTGTCATAAATTCCCGAAGTAAACTTCTTAAAGCGTGGAAAGTTAAAGTGTGGTGAAGTAGAACTGCTGTATTTTTCCATCTCATTTATTACAGTTATTGCTGTTTTTTTTAATGCAATTTCAGTTTTTGCCTCTTCTAAGGAGTACAAATAATTAGCGTATATTAAAAAAGGAAAAAATAAAATTACAAACACCACCATAGTGTAAAAAATGGCATACTTAACAGCAAATCTTTCTTTATTTACTTTAAGAGTCAAGTTTATATCCTAAACCACGGATGTTAATAATTAAATTTTTATCCAGTTTTTTACGTAAATTATTGATTTGCACTCGCACATTTGCAGGGTCAACATAATCTTGCCACACATATTGCGTAATCATTTCAGAAGTAATGAGTTGATTTTTATTCTTAATAAATAACTCTAAAATCATCTTTTCTGTTTTGCTTAATTGTACCTCTTCCTCATTTTTTTTAAGTTTAAAATTTTTAGCATCATACTCATAGCCATATTTTAACTCTAACATTGTGCTGTGCGTTACATTTAATGTAGAAGTTCTTAAAGCAGTAGATACTCGCAAACGCAACTCACTTAAGTCAAAGGGTTTTTTAACATAATCACAACACCCCATTTCATAGCCACGCTCCAAACTGTCAATTTCTGTCAACGAGGTCATAAAAATAATAGGCACAAAAATATTGTCTTTTTGTATTTTATTTGCCAGTTCAAAGCCGTTTAAGCCAGGAACATTAACATCTAACAAAAGTAAATCGTAGCTGTTAGCATAAATGGCATCCAATGCTTCTTTTCCATTACTAAAATCATAGACTAAATACTCACAATCTTCAAGCAACTCTTTGACTGATTTTCTCAAACTGTACTCATCTTCAAGTAATAAAATTTTCATTTTATTTCTCCTTTTATTTCCTTGTGTTTGGATTGTTGCAAAATAAAATCCACTAACTCTTCTTTAGAAAGATTAAACAATTTTTCTCGTGCAATCTCTTCAAACTCCCATCTGTCTTTTTCATCAACAACATCTTTTAGATTTTTGATATACCCTTTTTCAACATTTAAAAACATATTCTCTTCTTTGTGTTTTACAAAATTGTAAAAATCTTCAGAAGTGTTGTTAATCGTAACAATACTTTTTAAAAAAAACTCCTCTTTTTGGCTAATAAAATTAAATGTTTCTTCATTTACAATGGCAACAAATTTTCCTACGCTCAAGCCTTTAGCATCTTTTACATCGTAAAAAGCATAAAAAAGCTCATTTTTAAACAAGTACTCCTCTAAAAAAAGCATTTCAAGTTCTTTTGGACTTAAGTTTTTCAAGGTTTCAATTAAAATTTTATTGTAGTTTTCATTGGCAATATAATGATTTTCACCAATTGGTATAAACTCTTTATTATTAGCGGTTTCATTGTTTATATTTTTTAAAATCACTACCATTTCTATTTTTTGTTTTCTCATATTTTGAACAAATACATCATATGCTAAATAAATATCAAAAAAAGCAATAACAGCCCCATTGTCTAAAATAGGTGTAGTTATTTTTATGCCATTGTGGGTATTGTCAATTAAACTTTTATGGTTTTTAAGCTCTTTAAACAGAGTGTTATAATAATTTTTATAAAGTTCAGAAGAGAAATGTTCTTTCTTTTTTGTGCAGTACAACCGTTCTTTTGTTAATATTTGTATTTTTATTTTACTGTTTTTAAAACTGTTATTCATATTGTCGTTAAGTTCATTTAAAATTTTAGTAACTTCTATTTGGTTCTTTTCAAGAATAGCACTTTTGAGTATAGGAAAAGAAGCAGCAGCCAAACTAAAAGAAAGGGCATCTTGTTTTATGCTGTTCATATTAGAATGAAGTACTTTATTTAAATTATCATAGACCAATTTTTGTTCATCCAAAAAAATAGTGCTATTTAGCCTTATTAAAATAATTGTGCTTATGCCTATAAATAAAAAAGTGATAAATAAGAGTCGTTTTTTCATAAAGAATTTTATCATTCTTTTATAAAAATTAGAGTAAATTAGGGCCATTATAATTTAAGGAAATTTTATGTTCAGACTCATTATTGTGCTTTTATATCTAAGCCTATCTCTTTTCTCTCAAGAATTAGTTACTTATACTAATTATGAAAAAGCTTTAAACATAGCCAAAAAAGAGAACAAAAACCTTTTAATGTTTGTCTACACCGACGATTGTCCTTGGTGCAGTAAAATGAAAAAACAAACTTTAAGCCATGAAAAGACTATTGAGTTTATTAATAACAATTTCATTTTTTTAACCATAAACAAAAACAGCTCTGTTTACCCAAAAGAGTTTATTCCTCGTTTTATTCCAACAACTTATTTAATAGATGCGAAAAATGAAGAAGAACTTTACGCCTTATATGGCTTTAAAACATCCGATGCTCTTATTCTTGAGCTAGATGGCTTCGATGAAATAGATGAGCTAGAAAAATAAATTTCTGCCTTTTTATTTTTTTAAATTTGTAATATAAAAATGAATCGAAATCAGCTCTTCATTGGTTAAAAAATACGTAGGCATGGCTAGAGATTTATTCTCTTTAGCACTTAATACTGCTCTAAATCTTTCCCACGAGACATCACTGATTTTAGGGGCAAAAATCTGTTTCTTTTCATCTTTATTCGTTTTATACGAAGCAATAAGTAAACCTTGTGCCACATTTCCATGACACTTACTGCACCCTATTCCTCTTGGGTTTTCATACAGCATTTGCCCGTACTCATACTTAGTAATAAACGAATAATCAATAACGGTATAGGCATATAAAAAAGTTGAAAAGAAACCCATTAAAATTATTTTATTCAATACCTTGCCCTTTTTATTATTTAAAAGCGTATTATAACTTCTAAAAAATTCAATTAACCTTTTCATAACTTTTTTTTAGTTAATATATTTGTCTTAAAAACACTATAAGGTTTAAACAACTATGAACATACTTGATGGAAAAACATTATCACTAAAAATCAAAGAAGAGGTCAAACAAGAGACCAAAAAACTTCAAGATGAAAAGAAAATCACCCCTGGACTTGCTGTTATTTTAGTAGGAAATGACGCGGCTAGTGAAGCTTATGTGGGAATGAAAAGTAAAGCGTGCAAAGATGCCGGTATTTACTCCATCGTTCATGAAATGCCCGATACCATCTCTCAAGACTCTATTCTAGAAATTTTATCCATGATGAATAAAAATCCCAATATAGATGGAATTTTAGTACAACTTCCTCTTCCAAAACATATAGATACAACGGCAATTTTAGAAGCCATTAACCCTTCAAAAGATGTGGATGGCTTTCATGCATACAATGTTGGTCGTTTAGTTTCTGGACTTGATTGCTTTATTCCAGCAACTCCATATGGCGTAATGGAACTTTTAAAAGAGTACAAAATTGACCCAAAAGGAAAAAATGTATGCGTTGTAGGAGCTTCAAATATTGTAGGAAAACCTATGGGAACGCTACTATTAAATGCAAATGCCACAGTAACAACTTGCCATATTCACACCAAAGATTTAAAATCGCACACACTTAATGCAGATATTATTTGTGTAGGAGTGGGTGTTGTTAATTTAATCAAAGAAGATATGGTTAAAGACGGTGCTGTTGTTATTGATATTGGAATTAACCGATTAGAGAGTGGAAAATTAGTAGGCGATGTTGATTTTGAAAAAGTTTCTCCAAAATGTTCATATATAACGCCCGTTCCTGGAGGAGTTGGTCCTATGACCATTGCTATGCTTTTAAAAAACACCATTAAAGCTGCTAAACTAAGAGAAAGTCGAGAAAAGAACTAGATGTTTAATAAAATACTTAATTGGTCTTCGTCATGGACAGGAACTATTGTCATTGTTTTAACTATCATCTTTTTTATAGCACAAGCGTTTGTAATTCCCAGTGGAAGTATGAAAAACACGCTTTTAATAGGCGATATGCTTTTTGTTAAAAAGTTTTCGTACGGTGTTCCAACGCCTAGAATTCCTTGGCTTGAAGTTCAAGTCTTACCAGATTTTAACGACAACGGACATTTAATTGAAGGACCACGCCCACAAAGAGGCGATATTGTGGTTTTCAGATACCCTCACAATGAAGCCATTCACTATGTTAAGCGTTGCGTTGCAACAGGAGGCGACTTAGTAGCAATGAACGACAAAAAACTTCTTATTCACCCCAAAGAAGGCGATGAGTATATTGTTAAAAACTATCCATCACAAGAAATAGTTACATTTATGGGGAAAAAATGGGTAGTGAACCCTTATAAAGAGGAGCACGAAGGAATTCACAATGACCAAAGTGTAGACGACAACGGATACAATCCACAACAACTTTTTAACATGATACCTATACAAGTTCCTGAAGATGAGTTTTTTATGATGGGCGATAACCGAGACCACTCAAATGACTCAAGATTTTGGGGAACTGTTCCTTATAAATATGTGGTAGGAAAACCATGGTTTGTCTATTTTTCTTGGGATGACAACAAAGAGATTCGCTGGGAAAGAGTTTTTAGAACAGTTGAGAGTTTAGAAAAAGAGATTGTTGGAAAAGAGTTCGAAATTAAGCATGAAAAAGGAATTTATTAATGAAATATTTTATTGCAGCAGATCATGCAGGGATTGATATTAAAAAATATGTAAAAGAGTTATTTGAAAAAAAAGGGCATGAAGTTATTGACTTAGGTCCTTTTGACAAAGAGCGAGTAGATTACCCCGATTTTGCGGCTAAAGTGTGTGAAGAAGTACTTAAAAATGAAGGAAGCAAAGGTATTTTAATTTGTGGTTCAGGCATTGGCATGTCTATGTCTGCCAACAAATTTAACGGTATCCGAGCAGCACTATGCCACAACGAATACTCAGCAACCATGGCAAGAGAACACAACGATGCCAATGTAATTTGCTTAGGGGAGAGAGTAAGCGGCTGTGGAATGATAGAAGCCATTGTAGAAGCTTGGGACAAAGCCTCTTTTCAAGGCGGACGTCATGAAGGAAGAGTAGAAAAAATCAATGCTCTTTTTGGAAGCTGTCGTAATTAATAATTAGGAACTAGGCGTTGGTGGTAGTCTGTTTGAAAACCCCAACCTCTAAAAAACTACTTCACCATTAAATATCCATCTTCACTTTCATAATAGTTACTCAATCTTTTTTTAATAGTAAACCCAAATTTTTCATATAACTTAACAGCTCCACGGTTTGAAACTTTAACTTCAAGCGAAAAAGATTTATTTTCTAACTGCTCAAAACTGTAACGCAACAGCTCTTTTGCTAAACCTTGGTTTTGAAATGCTTTTGAAATGGCTAAAGAATAAAGTCTAAAATAGTGCTTTCTCTTTAACCACAAAATATATCCCACAATAGAGTTTTCAACTTCAATGACATAAACCAAATTTCGTTTTAAATGGTACACAATTGAGCCTTTACTTAAAGCAAAAGCATCGTTTTGGAAAACTTCTTTTTCTAACTCGTAAAGAGATTTAGCCTCAGTTAAAGTAGCTTTTCGTATCATTTTTGGTAAATTGTATATTTAGGTACTAACTTATTGGGTCGGTAAGACATTTTAACTTTTTTCAAGTTTTCAAAGCCCATATCATCGCCTACGTTAATATATTCAATATCATATTTATCTTTTAGGATTTTAGTAAACTCTCTAAAAATAAATTGAGCACATCCTAAAACTTCAAAATCAGTTTTTTCAATAATTACACTGGCCGTGTGTTCATTAATTCGTTCCCCTACTGTAAAGCCTTTAAGTTCGTCATTAATATAAATAACCAATCCTAAAATATCTAAATTATTATAATCATTAATAAGTCGTTTAATAGCAAAACGTTCAAAGTAAATACCATCTAAGAAAACTTCCACTTCCTCTTTTGGCATATAAGTAGTTCTGTCTTTTACCCATTTATTAAACAAGTTTAGTACTTCACTTCCATGTTTATCTTTATCCATAATTTCAATTCTATGTTCTGGATAAATCTTTTTAAACTTATTAATTTCATTACGTTTTGATTTGTAAGAATCTCCTTTTAAATCAATTAAATCTTCGACTTTATAAATATAATCGACCAATTTCTTTTCAATAATAAAATCTTTAAGCATCTCATAAACAAGCGTGCCCTCTTCTAAATAATCAACAAACCCTTCAAGTAACTCTTCATGCACATACTCAATTTTTGAATAGTTTCGATTGCTGTTATGTGAATTCATAATATCAAAACATTGAAGCATGGCATCGTAAGTATTATCTTTTTTCCCAATAGGAGGTAAAAGCATAGATAACTCACCAGAATTTAAAATAAAAAGACAAAAGGTTTCATTAACAATAGTATAAAACCCCGTTGCTGTTGAAAGCCATATATAATTACCCGCAAAAGTGTAATCGCTTATCTCAACATTAATCAGTTTTAAGTACTCATTCATGGTCTCTTTTGCTTTTAAGTCAAAATGCTCTAAGTTGTAATTGTTGATTGTCAAAGTTGACATCTCTTTGTATTCCTTGTGATAAATTTTCGAAATTATACATCTTTTTTAATCTTTTGCGACAAAAATAAAATAATAACTCATAAGTGGCTATTTATCAATATTATGGAATAATCAAAACAAAAAAAAGGTATGAAATGAGAGAAGATTGGGTTGCATATGTGGTGGTTTTTAGTGTTGTTGCAGTTATGCTCTTAGGTAAAAAAATGATGTTTTTTGATGGATCAGAAAAGAAAGTAAAAGAAGAGAAAAAAGAAGAGAAGGATACCAATGATCAATCCTAAGATTGTTGATTATATTTTCTCTTCAGCTTCCATCCAAAGATGGAATGACTACCCTAGAATGGTTCAACTGGTTGAACTGGACAAACAAGCACATAAATTTATTATTGCATATTTTATTGCCCGTTTAGAAGATGATGTTAACCTAACACACCTTATAGAAGCAGGTATTTTTGAATTTTTAAGACGCGTGGTAGTTACAGATATTCGCCCCGATGTTTTTAGAAAAGCATTACAAAAAAAAGCTCCAGAAATAAATGCATGGGTACTTTCAAAACTTAAAGATAGTATTGAAGATATAGACAATGGAAACTTTATAAAAAAGTTTGAAGAGTATTTAAATGACCCGTTAATGTACAAAAAAGAGCGTTTTATTTTAAAAGCAGCTTCCTATCTTTCCACTAAATGGGAATTTTTAATTGTTTACCAAACCAGTGCTTTTTTAAGCGATATTGAAAATGTCAAAAAAAGTGTAGAAGATGAAATTGAAGATTATTATGAATTAATTGGTGTTCGTAAAATTGCTTTAAATAAAAAACTTTCAAAGCTAATTGACTTAAGTGGTCGTTTAAGGTTCCAAAAACGTTGGGCACAAACACCAAGGATTCCAGAAACTTCTGTTTTAGGACATATGTTAACCGTTGCTCTTTTTGCCTATTTTTACTCTGTAAAAATAAAAGCTTGTAATAAACGACTTCAAAATAACTTTTTTACAGCTCTTTTTCATGATTTACCTGAAGCACTTACAAGAGATATTATATCTCCTGTAAAATACAGTGTAGATGAATTGTCGGAGATTATCAGTGAATATGAAATGTTAAAAATAGAAGACGACATTATGCCTTGCGTTCCTGAGATTATAAAAGATGAATTTTCTTACTATTTAGGACTTTATGATGGTATAAAAGATGAGTTTTTAGACAAAATAAATGAAGATAAAATAGAAATAGTCAAAAATGGTTTAAGTACCTACAACTACGATAAACACAATGCCATAGATGGCAAAGCCTTAAAACAATGCGACAAACTCTCCGCTTTTATAGAAGCCACACTCTCTATTTCACACGGAATTAAGTCCAAAGAACTTCTTAACGGGAAAAAACAGATTCAAAAAAGTTTAATTTCCGTAGAAGAAGTCGACTTCAAAGAACTCGCCAATGAAATAGATGAATTTTTTGGAACAACCGGACAAACTCAAACAACTATTGAGTTTTAAGAAGTAAAAAAAACAAGTAAAAAGCGATCAGACTAATATCTGTCGCTTTTACTCAACTACTAAAATTAAAACTTATATCGTAGATTTAAAAACGCATATCGACCCATGTCGTTAAATAAAACTCGGTCTCCGCCAAATTCTACATAGGTAATATCTTGATACGTATTAGTAGATGCGTATGTTTTATCTAACACGTTATCTATTCCAATAGTAAAATCAAACCCTTTAGGTAATACTTGATTGTATTTTAAATTAACAACCGCATAGCCACCTAATTCTTGCTCTTTTGCACTGCTGTCATAACTGTCCCAGCTGTCAACAGCAATAACTTGTGCGCTTAGTTTACTGTTTTGAATTTCATAATTAACTCCAAAACTAGCTTTTAAAGGCGGTATTTCTGCTAAATCTTTATCTGCAAAATCTCCATCTTTTTTACCTTTTTGATATGCAATTCCATAATCAAAAGAGAGTGATTCTGTTGCAAAATAAGCACCGCTAATATCTAAACCATAAATTTTAGCATCGATATTTTCAAAAGTTAACCCTGCTCTTCCTGTATTGTAAATATAATCTTTAAGTACAGAGTAAAAGGCTTTAGTTTTAATACTAAAATCCCCTATAGTTTTTTGAAAACCTAAATCTACTTCATAGTTTTTAGTATCTTCTAAATTACTGTTTCCCATATAAAGTTCTCTTGCATCAGGAACTCGTGCTGCTTTACCAATACCTGCAAAGTATTTTGTATTTTCATCTGCATTATAAATACCAAATAAGTTTGCATTAAACGCTGTATACTTATTATCATTTTTTGCACTATTGGCTGTTTCTATTTTAGTGTTGTCATATCTTGCACCCAACTCAATATCCAGTTTTCCAAATGATTTTTCAACTTTTGTAAAAAGAGCTCTGTTAGTTGTATCTGTTGAATGTAGGCTAATTGCACCCATGGTTTCAACTCCAGTTATTGTATTGGTTGAGCTTCTTTGTCCTTTCCAATTTCTTACACTTGTATCTAACCCAACGGTAAGCAATGAATCGGCAACTTCCATTGAGTTTTTAACTTGCGCACCCCAAATCGAAGATTTCATATGGTTGGTACTGTAATTTGTTTTCCCAGCATTTCGCAACTTTGTACTCATAGGGTGATCAACTTTTGAATAATAATACTCTAAATTTAACTCTTTTGAAAAATCACTTAAGTTACGAACTGCATATCCTAGTGTATAAATATCTGAATCATCATAATCAGCATCCATTGGACCTGCTGGATATAATATATTATCACTTCTATTAGCTGTATATGAAAGTTTTAAATCTTGGTCATCGGTAAGATTAAAAATAGTTTTTGTTAAAAGTGTTTTCTTTTTAAATGCTTTTTCATTGCTATTTATATATTGGTTTCCTAATGGAACATTTTTTTCAATTTGTTGCTCTGCAAAGTTTTTGCCATTGCCGTCTTTATACTGTTTTCCCTCTTCTGTTGAAGCTGAAATAAGAAGTTTAAAAAAATCAGTACCTCCGCTTATTGTTCCACTTGCTTTTTTGTAACCAAAACTTCCAGCGTTTAGATTTACTTCACCTTCAATCTCTTTTGTAGGATCTTTAGTTTCAACTTTAACCAACCCACTTAGTGTTCCAAAGTTTTCAACATCGTAGGGACCTTCAATAACTTTTACACTTTTAATATTATTAGTTAAAACATGTGAAGTTGGTGGGTCCATTCTATTAGGACACGCTCCATAGATTTTTGCATTGTCTATTAAAATATTAATATTATCTTTTTTTTGTCCTCTTAAAATAATATCATTAGCAATTCCACTTCGTTTTACTATTGAAATAGATGGAATATTGGTGCTTAAAGCATCTGCTAAGTCGGCACTTTTAAGTTGTTCACTGCTTACATTTTTAACCACTTTAGTATTGGCTTTTTCTTGAACTTCCAGTGTTTGGGTCGTTACTGTTTCATTGGCACATAAAAATGATGCACATAAAATAGATAGATAAACTCTTTTTTTCATTTCATTCCTTTAAAAAATTTTAAAATTATCTCTTAGATCTGTTAATTAAGTGTTAAAAAAGCATTACTTTTTAATGACACCCCTATTTGAAATATGTTATGATATTGCCATTTTAGTTTAAGGTAAAGTATGAAAATAACCGTAATTAACACAGGTGGAACATTTAATAAAGTCTATAACCCTATTTGTGGAGAGCTGATAGTTCCCACTCACCACTTAGCACTTCAAAAGATTTTAAACGTCTCTTACAACACAGAAATTGAAGTTATAAATACTCTTTCTAAAGACAGTTTAGAATTCACACAACAAGACAGAGAAATGTTAGTTAACATTATTAAAGAGTCAGAAGAAGAAAATATTATTGTAATTCATGGCACAGATACTATGTATGAAAGTGCAAGCTTTACAGCTCAAAATATTGTTAATAAAAAAATCATTTTCACAGGGGCAATGATTCCTATGAGTATAGATGAAGTTGAAGCTACTATGAACTTCTCTTTAGCCCTTGGTTTTTTAAATGCCCCTATTTCTTCAGGGGTTTATATAGCCATGCATGGAGCTGTTGATCGTTTTGAATGCTTAGTTAAAAACAAGCAAGAGGGTAAATTCTTACGCAAGAATTAAGAGATTATTATGTTATACTCAAACCAAATAGAAAAGGATTTATATGCAGCTTATGTTAGGTTTTATCGTTTTGTTACTTGTCGTTGCCTTTGTTATTTACAAAGTGAACAAAAAATTTGAGAAAAAAGAAGTTCTAATTCTTATTGTTATTTTAGCATTTAGTATAATAGGTTATATTATATATGAGAAAAACAATGAGAACTATTTTCCTAATCTTTTTCAAGCAAAATATTTACAAGAAAAGAATATTACTATTGAAAAACTATCTTTCGAGTTAGTTAACAACAAAAATATCAGTTCTAAAAAAGAGTTTATTTATAAATTTATCTATATTATTCAAAAAGATGGTAAATCTTTTTTATGTACCGCACCCAAAGTTAAAATCAATAAAATAGGCGATGAATTCGTTTTTACAAATTTTGCTGATTTACAAGAAATTTGCGTAGAAAAATAGTCTTTAGGAAATGGTGAGTTTTATTCTCGCCATTTTTTCTATTATGCTGGTTTAAATGATTGTTTCGTCTTACACACTTCTGGAAACAAACACTTTTCACACTCTGGTTTAACTGCTTTACAAGTATATCTTCCAAATAGCACCATGGCTTGATGAAAAATGTGCAAATCATCTTTGAGCTTTTTAACTAACTCTACTTCTGTTTTTTCAACTGTTTTTTCATAGCTTAATCCCAAACGGTGAGAAACTCTAAAAACATGAGTATCTACAGCCATTAAATTTGCTCCCGTTCTTTCAATCATAAAAACATTGGCTGTTTTATTTCCCACACCTGCTAGCTTTATAAGCTCTTTTGCATCGTGAGGAATTTCTGCTTCATACTCATTGACCACACTTTGTGCCATTTTAATAATATTTTTCGACTTATTATTAAAAAATGAACACGAGTTTAACAACTCTTTTACCTCATCTAAATTGGCAACACTTAACTCATTAACGCTTGGGTACTTTTCAAACAAAGCAGGAGTAATAATATTAACTCGTTTATCTGTACATTGTGCCGATAATATAATAGAAATTAACAGTTCATAATCGTTACGATATTTTAATTCTGTTACCGCTTGGCTAAAATGTTTTTGAAACTGCTCTTTAATAATTTGAATCTCTTTTTTATTTGCTTTTTTCATACTTGAGATTTTAGTATTTTTTTTTATATATAGGATTAAAGCCTTTATGTTTGTTAAGTTAATTCAAAATAAACAAAAAAAGTATTTAAAAAGATATTTTTTATAAGGATTGCACTACAATTAGGCATTATAAAAAGGCTAATAAAAAAATGTTTTGTATCATACCTCTAATCAAACAAGACAATATAAAAAGCAGGAAAATCCAGGAAAATCTATGAATGAATTGATATATGAAAGAATAGACACTTTACCTCCTTTGCCTAAAACTATCTTAGAATTAGAAGAGTTTAAAAAAACACCTGAACGAACTTCTGAAGATTTATTAGAAATTATTCAACAAGATCCTTTGGTTGTAGCAACTATTTTAAAAGTTGCCAACTCTGCTATGTTTGGATTTAGAAGCACCATTGAAACAACCAGCCGTGCACTTACCCTCTTAGGGGTTAACTTTACACTTTCCATTGCATTTAGTACCAGTATTAAAAATGTTATTCAAAGCAATCTAAAAGCTTATGGAATAGGCAGCAACGACTTTTTAGAAACTATCCAAATGAGCTCTTCCTTGCTTTCTCTTTGGATTGGTCAATTTAATTTTGACTTAAAAGAGGAGTTGATGCTTCCTACTTTTTTACAAGAAACAGGTAAATTTATTATTTCAGATATTATTGTCAATCAAAACAGACACGAAGATTTTTTAAAAGATTTACAAACCTCTAAAGAGATAGCTTGCGTAGAAAAAAAATACCTTTCAACCACTACTTCAGAAGTAACCGCTTCTGTCTTTAAAAAATGGAGTCTTAGTGAAAAGCTTATTAATACTATAGAGTTTGTTGATGACATTGCTTCTTGCCCTCCTTGTTGTATACTAGAAGCTAAGATTTTAAATATTATAAAAACTATATGCCCTATAATTAACCCTTTAAGCAGTGAACATATTGTTCAAGGGTTACAAAAAGCAAAAGAGTTTGAACTCGATGTTGGTGCTTTAGAAGTGGCTATTAAGCAACTTCAATCCAAGCTTAATTCAAAAAATATTCATTAAAATAGGTTACATTTATGCACGAAAAAATTAATACATTAAAAGAAGATTTAAAAAATATACATACCATTTATTTCTCTTCTTCACCCACACCTAAAGAGAACTTTAAAATGTTTGAAACGTTTTTAAAGCACATTAACATTGTTTCTTCAAAAGAAGCTTTATACCTAGAGTTAGAAACGGAACAATGCCAACTTCTTTTTATTGAGCTGCTAGAAAACCAAGAGCAAACACTTATGCTAATAGAAAATATTAAAAAAATGAAACCTACTCTTTTTATTATTATATTGGCAAATAAAAATGACCCAGAAACGCTTTTAAAATGTATAGAGTTATCGATTCACGGCTTTTTACTTCTTCCTTTAAAAGAAGAATTATTAATCAAAACACTAAAAAGTATGGTTGAAAAGCGTAAATACGAAGTAAAAAAACATCACAATTTTGCTCAACAATATTTAAGTTTATTTGAAAAAGCAACCACTATTTCTAAAACCAATTTAGAAGGTACTATTACTTATGTTAACGACAATTTTTGTGAAATAAGTGGATATTCAAAAGAGGAACTCTTAGGTAAAAACCATAATATGCTAAGACATGAAGAGAATATAAAAGAACTTTATACCGATTTGTGGAACACCATTAAAGTGCAAAAGCAACAATGGAAAGGGATGGTTAAAAACAAATCAAAAAACAACAAAACCTACTATGCTAAAACCGTAATAACTCCTATTAAAGATCTAGATGAAGAGATTGTTGAATATATTGCCATGAGAGAGAGTTTAGATACAATAATTGACGACAAAAAGCATCTACTTACACAAATAGAATACAACTCTTTTTCTATTTTAGTCATGGTACAACTCGATGAGTTTGAAATGCTAGATAAATTTTATAGCAATATTATGGTTGACCAAGTTGAAAGAAATTTTGCGTTTAATCTTATTGGTTATCTTCCAACGGTGTATAAGTTTGAGCATGTTTATTCACTAGGTGAGGGAAAATTTGCTCTACTTACAGACTTTCAAAGCTTTGAATCTTCACAACTAAATATCCAAGAGTACTTAAATGAGTTTGTTAACAATGTTAAGAACTCAGCTGTTACATTTGATGAATTTGATTTTGATTTTAATATCACCGTAAGTTATGCCATTGGGCAATATATGCTTTATGAAGATGCCAAAGCAGGACTTGAAAATGCCATGGCAAGCAGTTCAAAACTTAACTTTTCCAACGATTTATCTATTGCCGTTTCACAAAAAGCCAAAACCAATCTTCAAATGATAAAAACAGTTAAAATTGCTTTAGACAATTACAATATTGTCTCTTATTTTCAACCCATTATTAACAATAAAACTCAAAAAATAGAAAAATATGAATCGCTTGTACGACTCATTGATGAAAATGAAAATGTTATCTCTCCTTTTGAGTTTTTAACCATCTCAAAAAAAGCAAACTATTACGACAAAATAACTGAAAGAGTTCTTGAAAACTCTTTTAAAATATTGCATAAAATCAACACAGAACTCTCCATTAATATCTCCATGTCCGACATTGAAAAACAGACCACTAGAAACAATATCTACAAACTTTTAAAAGAGTACAAAAAAGATACCCACCGAATTGTTTTTGAACTGCTAGAAGATGAAAATGTAAAAGATCTTAGTCTAATCAAAGAGTTTATTAAAGCCGTTAAAACACAAGGCGTAAAAATAGCAATAGACGACTTCGGAACAGGCTACTCAAATTTCGAACGCCTCCTAGAGTTTGAACCAGACATCGTAAAAATAGATGGCTCTTTAGTTAAAAACATTGCCACAGATGCCTACAGCAGAAACATTGTAGAAACCATTGTAGCCTTTGCCAAAAAACAAAACATAAAAACCATTGCAGAGTATGTAGAAAATGAAGATATCTTCAACATACTAACCACCATAGGAGTAGACTACTCCCAAGGCTACCACTTTGGAAAACCAGAAGTGATTTAAGAGGGGAATTCTCTTTAGAAACTTAGGGTATCCCAGCATCGAAGTTAAGTGCTATTATTGATTTAGTTGAAGAGTAGTTTTTTATTTTTAAAATAAGAGATTAGTTTGAAAAACCCCAAATAAAATTTGGGGTTAAATTAAATTAAAACACATACGCAATAGTTGCGTTAAATTGATTTAAATTTGTTGTAGATGGGTCTTTATTATCTTCGTTTGTTAAAGCATATCCTAGATTTAAATTTAAATCTTTTACAAGTTCATATGCTGCCCATAAGTTAAACTCTGATTTTTTAAACTCTTGGTATTTTGTGATTCCATAAAGTGCTGTAAGATTAACATCAAATACATCTTTGCTTAACATCAAATATGTAGTTTTTGCATCTTTTACAAATAGTTGATCTCCCTCTTCCATAGGATTTATAGTTTCACCTGCATGATAATTAAAAGCTGCATCTTTATCTATTTTTACAAATCCTAAAGTTGCTGTATAACCAGCAATTGTTGCAAATGTTTTAAGCTCTAAAACATTACTGTTTTTAACATCATTCACATCTTCATTTGTTTGCGCATAGTGTGCCAATGCTCCGTAATCAATACTATTTACACTATTTTTAAACTCTAATTTCCCACCATAAATATCTTGTAAAGAAGGAGCTGTTACACCATATGCTTTAGCACTTATGTTTTCATTAAAGTTTTGTGTGATTCCAAGTTTGTATAAACCACCATTTCCAGGGTTTACTTGCTCCATTGGTCTATAATCTCTGTTTGTAATTCTTCCATGTTTACTAGTCCAGATAAATTCAATATCAGTATCATTTAAAGATGAGTATAAACTAACAGCATCATGAGTTTTATCTACCCATTCAGTTGATAAATATTGTCGACCTGCTTTAATATGAAGATTTTCTAAATCATAAGAGATATGAGCTGTTTCTATATCAATATTTCTATTATGTCTTGTTTCATAGAATCTCTCACTTGCATCTCCTGTTCCTTTCCAAGTAAGTTTGTTTGAATCATCTTGATATAAAGCTTTATATGCTCTAAATCCTACATTTACTCCAAAGTTATAAAAAGTATCTGTTTTATATCCAAGTGCAACAGAACCCATGCTATAAGCTGTATCTTGATAATAAGTACTTATATCTTTTTTTACATCTCTTACTTCATAAGTAACACTTAAATCACCTGTTACTTTTCCATTTATTAAAGCTTCACTTAGTGTATTTGCACTTAAGCTACTCATCATTGTCATAGTTGCAATGGCTGCTATGCTTAAACTAATTTTTTTCATAAATTAACTCCTCTTAATATATTGAATTTTTCTTATTTTGGAAGCATAACTCAAAAATAAGGCAAAAAAATCGAAAGATAATATTCGTTTAATCGATTATTTTGCCATTTTTTCCTGATACTATTCTTTCATAACAAATCCAATGAAGGAAATGAAGATGAAAAATTCAAGAAGAGACTTTTTAAAAAAAGGGGCATTTGGAACAGCAGCCTTAGCAATTAGTGGAAGCACAAGTGCTGCAGTTGCTGGTATTTTTGAGGAAAGAACTGTAAAAATTCCACACGCCTCTCACTTTGGAGCATTTTATGCCCATGTAAGAGAAGGAAGAATTGTAGATATTACTTCACAATTAGATTCAGATGCAAACCCAACAGTATTAACAAGAGCTTTAGCTGATAGAGTTACGACTGATTCAAGAGTGAAATATCCAGTTGTAAGAAAATCTTATCTAGAGGGAAAAAGAGACGGATCTTTAAGAGGAAAAGAAGAGTTTGTAAGAGTATCTTGGGATACAGCTCTTGATCTTGCAGCTGAGGCTATTAAAAAAGCACAAAAAAATGGTGGAAATGAAGCTTTATATAATGCTTCTTATAGTGTTTGGTCACATCCAGGTGCTTTTAAACCAAATGTTCTTGCAGGAAGATTCTTCAACCAAATTGGTGGTGCGGTTGCCACTGCTGGTGAGTATTCAAATGGTGCTGCTGGTCCTGTTAATCCAACGGTTGTTGGAGACATGGAAGTTTATTCTATTCAAACAGCACACGAACAAATTATTGCAAATACAAAAGTAATGGTTTTATGGGGAGCTGATTTATATAAAACAAATAGAGCTGGGTTTTCTGTACCAAATCATAGATGTTATGATGCATATGAAGAGTATAAAAAAGCTGGAATTAAAATGATTTTAATCGATCCAATTTATACAACAACAGGACAAGAGTTCAAAGCTGATTGGATTAAAATAAGACCAGGAAGTGATGTTGCTATGATGATGGCAATGATGAACTACTTATATAAATCAAAAAAATATGATAAAGAGTTTATAGAAAAATATACTCATGGTTTTGATCAATTTTTACCATATCTTTTAGGTAAAACAGATGGAATTGATAAAACTACTAAATGGGCTGAAAAAATAACAGAAGTTCCTGCAAAGAAAATGGAAGAACTAGCTGACTTAATGGTAAGCAATAGAACTTTCATAGCTGGAAACTGGGCAATGCAAAGAGCTGAACATGGTGAACAAGTAGATTGGTCTATAATTACTCTTGCATCAATGATTGGTCAAGTTGGACTTGCTGGTGGTGGATTTGGATTTTCTATGCACTATGAAGGTGGTGGAGATGCAGCTTCAGGAAAAAGAACTGTTGGAGGAATTTCTCAAGGAAAAGGTGGAGCTGTAAATCTTACAATTCCAGCTTCAAGAATGAGTGATTTGATTAATAATCCAGGTGGAACAGTTACATATAAAGGAAAAGTAATTACTTATCCAAAAGTTGAGTTTATGTTAAGTGCTGGAGGTTCTCCAATAGGACACCAACCAAATGTAAATGAGCTAATAGATGCCATGAGAAAACTTGATACTATTGTTGTTTTAGAGCCTTGGTGGACACCAACAGCTAAAATGGCTGATATAGTTTTTCCTGCAACTACAACACTTGAAAGAGATGATATAGCTTCTGGAATGTCATATTCAAATGATAGAATATATGCTATGAAACAAGTAGTAAAACCAGCTTATGAGTCAAAAGATGATTATGAAATATTTACACTTTTAGCAAAAAGATTAGGAACAGAGAAAAAATATACAAGAGATAGAACAGTAAAAGATTGGTTAGAAGGTCTTTATTCAAAATCTTATGCAAAAAGAGAAATGGATATTACTTTTGAAGCTTTCTGGGATAAAGGAAGTGTTCATTATGAAATTCCTGACGAAGCTAGAAAATATGTAAGACACGAAGAGTTTAGAAAAGATCCAATAAATAATCCTTTAAAAACTGAAACTGGAAAGATTCAAATTTTCTCAGATAAGTTTGCAAGTTATAAATATGATGACTTTAAAGGACATCCAATGTGGTTTGAGCCAAAAGAGTGGTTAGGAAATAAAGAGTTAGTGAAAAAATATCCACTACACTTAGTTTCACCTCACCCAACTTATAGAATTCATACACAATTAGATAATACTTGGGTTCAAAATGTTCATAAAGTTCAAGGAAGAGAGCCTATTAGAATTTCACCAAATGATGCTAAAAAATTTGGAGTTCGTGATGGTGAAGTTGTAGAAGTTTACAACAATAGAGGAAGTATTCTAGCAGGTGTTGTTGTAACAAATACAATTAGAGATGGAGTTGCTGCAATTGAAGAAGGAGCTTGGTATAGCCCTGAAGATATTTCGCAAAAACAACCAAGATGTAATTCAGGTCAAGTAAATGTTTTAACATCATCAAGACCAACATCACAAATGACAAATGCAACATCTGCTAACTCAACATTAGTAGCAATTAGAAAAATAGATGTAATGAGTCCGAATTTAGCATATAACCCACCAAAAATCAAAGGAGCTTAAGATGAAAACGATTTTTAAAAAACTATTAATAACTTTAATTGTGCTTGGTACTTTTTCGCAAGCTAGTCAAAACAGTATGTTTGTTTTTCAAACAACAGATGTTACAATAGACAACAATAAAGCTACTATTTATATAGGAACAGCTGTAACAGTTGTAAAAGCTATAGATGATAAAAATGTTTTAGTCGAGTTTTCTGGAATTTCATTTGATGATAAATTTTATACAAATAAAGATAAATCTCTTTTAATGACGTCAAATGATAAAAAATCTTTTGGAAAAGATGGCGAAGAAAAAAAACTTCAAGCTATAATTGAAAAAGGTTATTTAACAAAAGATGCTGAGGAAGTTTGGGAAGAGCACGAAGAGTTTTATTATGAAATGTGTACACAATGCCACGCTTCTCATCTACCAAAAGAGCATACCATGCTTGAATGGGACGCAATTTTAGGAACGATGAAAGGTTTCGCACAACTTTATGATGATGAGGCTGATTATTTAGCAAGATATTTAAAAGCAAATGCAAATAATGGATTTAATACAGACAAAAAATAAAAGATGAAATAAAGGCAAAAGGAAGAGAAGATGGCTAAAGAGATAATTGAAAAACTAAAAAGTTTGACTCTTCTTTATGCTGAAGATGAAGAAGGCATTAGAAAAAATATTGCTGATAGCTTAAGTTATTATGTAAAAGAAGTTCTTGAAGCATCAAATGGTCAAGAAGCTTATGAGTTATATTTAGAAAAAAAGCCTGATATTATAATGACAGATATTCATATGCCTATTTTAAATGGAATTGATTTTGTAAAAAAGGTGCGTGAACTTGACAAAACAGTTCCAATTATTATGATAACAGCACACACAGACAAAGAGTATTTATTACAAGCAATTGAGCTTAAAATGGAAAAATATATTGTAAAACCAATTGAGCTTGATGTTCTTTTTGATGTATTTAGAAAATGCCTTGATACAATAGTTTTTAATAATAATATTGTTTTAGAAATTGATAATAATTACACTTATGATTATGATAAAAAAGAGTTAAAATATAAAAAAGAAATAATTCTTTTAAACAAAAAAGAGCTTAGTTTTTTTGAGCTTTTAATTCAAAATCAAAATAGAATTGTAAGTTATGAAGAGCTACAAAACAGAGTTTGGATTGATGATGTTATGACTGATAGTGCGTTGAGGTCATTGGTTCGGAATTTACGAAAAAAACTTCCCACAGATATAATATTTAATCTATCAGGTGTTGGTTACCGTTTTGTATAAAATAGTTTTTATGCTTTTATGCTTTGTAAATTTATCATTTTGTGAAAATCACATAGTTCCAAAATTTGAATTTAGAGAAGATGAAAGTCAAAAAAATATAGCCCCACAACTGCATCCAAAATCTCACATAAATATTTTTTTACCATCAATTCCCTACTCATATATTGCAAAAGCTACAAACTCAGGATTAATTCGCTCTTATGATAATGAACAAACTTGGGTTTATGAACTTGCAAAAAGTCATGAAAGAGTTGATGATTTAACATATATTTTTGAATTAAGGCAAAATCTAAAGTTCCAAAATGGGCAAGATTTTACAATGGAAGATGTGATTTATAATCTAAATTATTTTAAAAAACATCCTTTTTTATATACGAATATTGACAAAATAGATTTTGATGTAATTGCTCTTGATAAATACAAATTTAAAATAGTTTTAAAACAAAAATATGAGATGTTTTTAACAGATTTAGCAAGAATATATTTTTATACAAAAGAGTATTTAGACACTTATAAACCAATAGGAAAAGAGACAGGAACTGCAAATAAAGCAGCAGGTGCTTTTGGAATGGGACCTTATATTTTAAAAGAAGGTTTTGCAGTAGGGGAATCTCAAACTCAGAAATTAGAGCTTGAAGCAAATCCATATTATTGGAATAAAGAGTTTCCTAAAATCAAATCAATCACCGCTTATATGGAATATGATATAGATATTGCAATAGAAGATATCACAAAGTCTGAAGGAAAACTAGATTTTGTACCAATTCCATTTAATAAAAAACTCGACATTATACTCTCACCAAATGCCAAACTAATTGTTTCAAAATCAACAGATAATTTTGTAATATTTTTCAATCTTATAAACGGAAATAAAAATCTTCAAGATAAAAATATAAGACAAGCATTAAATCAAGCTTTAAATCAAGAAAATTTATTGAATTTTGTATATAAAAAAGAGGGAAAAATCTCGCCATTTACAGCATCTTTAAATTATTCTATTGTAAATAAAATTGCAAAAAACTATAAATTTGAAGAGATAAAAATGGGCGAAGATGAGATATTTGAGCATTTAAAAGGATTAAAACTAAATATATTTACTCAAGATAAGTTTATGTTTTTACTAAAAGGAATTGAGTTTCAACTAAAAAAATATGGAGTTGTTTTTAACTATAAAATCACAAATAGTGAAAAAGATATTTACAATCAGCTTTTAAATACAAACTCAAATAAAAATACAAAAGATTGGGATTTACTAGTTTGGGGAGATGATGACTGGTATTATCAAAATCCATGGACTGTGTTTTTTATTTATGAAGAAAATAGTGCTTGGTCGACTATTGGAAAAGATGATTTAATGCAAGAGTATATTCAAAAATATTTTGTTTCAAAAGTTGGAACTAAAGAGTATGAAGAACTTACAAAAAATATACTTCATAGAGCAAAAAGCATGGCATATACTTTAAGTGTTCCATCTCCAAACAAAGTAATTGCTGTTAATAAAGAGCTTATTTATACTCCATATCAAGGTGGAATTATTCCTCTTTGGGAGATGCAAATTAGCAATAATCATTGGTCTTTAAGAGATGAAAAAGAGTATGATGAAAACTCTAAGAAATCAATGAAAGCTCAAAGAATAATTGAATAGTATAATAAGTGAGAAATATAAAATGCAACTAATAAATAATATAAATATAAAGTTCAAACTAGGAATACTGTTTTTAATTTTGTGTTTATCTATTGGAATTTTGGCATATAAATCTATATATATAAGTGAACAAAATAAAGAGACTTTAAAAGAAGTTCACAGTAGTTCTCAAGAAGTTCTAGAGCTTCAAAACAATAAAATATCTCCTCTTTATAAACTAAGGGAACTAACACAATCTCTTGTAATGGCACCAAATAAAGCATTAAGAGTAGATATTGACAATGATTTAAATAGTTTAATTAAAAATTTAGATTTAGAATTTGAACAATTTAGTCGTGAAAAAAATGATATTTTTGAAATGTGGAATTCATATAAGGAACTAATTCAAGAGATAAAAAATGATTTAAACGATGGTTTTGAAGAGGCTGCTTATATAAATGAAACAACTTCAAGCAGACAACAATTTAACTTCATTTTAGAAGCACTTTTGAAAATACAAACAAACTCTTTAAATAACTCAACAATAGCTTATAATAAGGCAGTTATTGAAGAAAAAAATATAAAAATACAAACACTTATATCAATAGTTTTTATTCTTTTAATCTCGACAATTATAGGATGGCTGATTTCAAATAATATTATTACTTCAATTTACGCTGTTCAAAATGGATTAAAAGATTTCTTCGATTATTTAAATCATAAAAAAAAGAGCGTAAAAAAAATAGAAATAGAGTCAAAAGATGAATTCTATCAAATGGCAACAATCATAAATCAAAATGTATCAATTACTCAAAATAATATTGAACAAAATATAGAGTTTATTAAAAATGCAACAAAAGTTCTTGAAAATATTGAGCAAGGAAATCTTGGAACTAGGCTTACAAAAGATACAAATAACGAAGCACTAAATGAACTAAAAATAGTGATAAACAATATGATAGATAACTTAGAGTTTAAAATACAAGAAGAGATAAATAAGCGACTTGAGCAAGAACAAATACTAATTCAACAATCAAAACTAGCTTCTATGGGAGAAATGATAGGAAATATTGCACACCAATGGAGACAGCCACTTGCACAAATATCTGCAATTCATATGAATATGAAAGTTACATATGATTTTGATAAATTTACAAAAGAGTATATGGAAAATAAAATAAAAGAGGCAAATAAACTTACCTCTTATATGTCTCAAACTATTTCAGACTTTCAAAACTTCTTTAAACCACAAGGTGAAAAAGAGATTTTTAGTATTGAAAAAGCTTGTAGAGATGCATATTTTATTTTAGAATCATCTCTAAAAGCACATAGAATAGAAGTAGTTTTTCACATAACTCAAGATGTAGAGATAAATGGCTACAAAAATGAATATTCTCAAGTAATTCTAAATCTTTTAAGTAACGCAAAAGATATTTTAATAGAACGGCAAATTAAAAACCCAAAAATAGATATAGAGATAAAAGATGGAAATCACTATGCACTGGTTAAAATAAAAGACAATGCAGGTGGAGTTGATTCTGCGATTATTGATAAAATATTTGAGCCATATTTCACAACAAGACACCAAACGCAAGGAACAGGAATTGGACTTTATATGAGTAAAAATATAATTGAGCGAAATATGCACGGATATATAAATG
>Ga0265294_10001722_pt1 | contig 29431 bp, 34 predicted proteins | sample MunlanPumphouse3_FD_192504 | JGI IMG/M metagenome (GOLD analysis project Ga0265294, IMG submission 192504) | Groundwater microbial communities from a municipal landfill in Southern Ontario, Canada - Pumphouse #3 | ecosystem: Environmental > Aquatic > Deep subsurface > Groundwater | place...
AAATCTATTGGCTCATTAGCAGCTGGTATTACGCATGAGATTAATACGCCACTTACGTATATTAAAGGAAACTTTGAAATGATGGGGTATGATATTGATGACCTACCTGAAAGTCAAATAAAAAAGAGTATGCAAGAAGACAGTGTGCGTATAAAAGAGGGTATTAACAGAATTGCAAATATTGTGGAGTCTATGAGAGAAATCTCGCAGAGTTCGAGCGAGGTTAAAGAGAAGGTAAATATTTATTCAACTATAATAACCGCATTAACCATGACCTTTAATCGTTCCAAACAAATTTCAAGAATATATCTCAATGAAAAACTTTTTGATATTGATAATATCAATAAAAATGAGTTGCAATTTATGACATTAATACAAAAACAACGAATTGAACAAGTTTGGATTGTTATTATAAATAATGCGTTAGATGAATTAAGCAATATTCTTGATTACGAAAAAAGAGTTCTGAAAATTACTTTAAAAGAACAAGACGATGAGATAATTGTCTCACTTGAAGACAACGCAGGTGGAATTAAAAAAGAGATATTTAGAACTTTATTTGAGCCGTTTAAATCTTCTAAAGTGCATAGTGGAATGGGTGTTGGACTAAGTATTTCTAAACGAATTATAGAACAACAAAATGGAAAAATAACAGCTTTTAATAGTAAAGATGGAGCTGTTTTTGAAGTGAGATTAAAAAAATGCGAATAGCTTTTATAGGCGACATAGTAGGCCGTCCGGGAAGAAAAATAGTACGTGATAAATTAAAAGAGTTTAAAAAAGAGTTTAAGCTTGATTTTGTTATTGCCAATGGTGAAAATGCCAGTCATGGATTTGGACTTACTTTTAAAAATGCGGAAGAGCTTTTCAAAGTAGGGATTGATTTGTTTACAGGAGGTAACCACTCTTTTGATAAAAAAGCAGACATACATGCTTTATTTGCAACAAAAAGGGTATTACGACCTGATAATTATCCTTTAGGTGTTCCAGGAAGTGGCGTTAAAATTGTAGAAATTCAAGGTGAAAAATTAGCTGTGGTTAATTTAATGGGAATGTACGCCATGCCCCATGTAGAAAACAGTTTTAATTGGGCAACCGCACTTATACAAAAACTTCACGAGGAAGGCATAAAGAATATTTTTATTGACTTTCATGGGGAAGCTACAAGTGAAAAACGGATTATGATGATGATGTTTAAAAACAAAGTCAGCGCCATTTGTGGGACGCACACGCATATAGGAACGGATGATTTAGAAGTAGTTGATGGCACTTGTTATGTAAGTGATGTTGGTTTAACAGGGTGCCGTGATAATGTTATTGGTATGGACGAATGTATGCCAATTTACAGAGCAACCACGGGTTTAAACGGGCATTTTAAAGTTCCTAATGCGTGTAAATCTATTTTTCAATTTATTGTAATGGAGTTTCAAGAGGGCAAAACTATTGAGGCATTTAAAGTAAAATCTTATTGTAATATTCAAGACCCCATAATTACAAAGGCTTTATTTGACTGACAGCTATGAGCTTTTGTTTTTTCTAAGAAATAAAAATCTACTTAAGAACTCAAGCGAATATTGGTGGCCAAATTACGGAACCTTCGAAACCGTTTTAGGCGCTATTTTAACTCAAAATACCAAATGGACAAATGTTGAAACGTCGTTAGCAAACCTTAAAAAGAGTAATTTAGTAACACTTGAAAATATTGCCAATGCCGATTTAGCGGCACTTACTTTAGCTATAACTCCTAGTGGATTTAAAAATCAAAAAGCTATTCGACTAATTATTTTATGCAAAAATATTCTAAGTACCTTTGAAAATTTTGAAAAATTTCAATTGGAGGTCAACAGAAGTTGGTTGCTGGAACAAAAAGGGATAGGTCCTGAGAGTGCTGATTCTATTTTGACATACGCTTGTAAAAAAGAGGAGATGGTTGTGGATAAATATACCCACAGACTCTTAAAATCTTTTGGTTTAGAGTTTAATAGTTATGAAGAACTTAAACTTTGGTGTGAATATGGAATTAATCAAAATTTCGATAAAATAGTCCAACTTTATGGCTATGAGATTACTTTAAATAAAATATATTGCAGATTTCACGGTAAAATTGTAGAGTTTATGAAACAAAATCCAAGGGTTTAAATTATGATAATTATTCCACAAACAAAAGGTGGTGTAGGTAAATCTACAGTTGCTATGCAAATAATAGCACCTTTTTTATATAAAAAACATGGTAAAAAAATAACCTATATTGAAATAGATGATGAGAATAATGATTCTAAATCATTTACAAGAACCGACATTGTAAATAAAAGAATGTTAGGAACTAACAGACTCACCGAACTTGATGAACTTATTTTAACCGATGACAATCACGAAGTTATTGTTGATGTTGGCGGAAATAAAACTTCTTCTTTAGTGCTTGATGAGATTAAAAAAATAGGTACATATAATAATGTTAAATGGATTATTCCTTTAGGCGATGGCGAACTTGACGGTAAAAATGCCATTAGCACTATGAATAAAATTAGAAAAATTGAACCCAATGCAGAAAAAAATATATTTTTTGCTTTAAATCGTGCTATTAACATGGAGTCTGATTATATTGAAGAACAGTTTATTAACTTTTTTGGACACAAATATTTAAACAGTGATTCCGTTATTTGCGATTTTGTTAAAGATCCTAAGTTTTTCCCTGTTAAAAATGATAAAGTTATTACTATTAGCAGATATTTAGGAAGTACAGTTTGGGAAATGGCATTTAACAATACTGATTTTGCACAAAAAGCTGTACAAGCAAAAGAGTTAGGCGATTTAGCCAGTGCCAGAAAATATCTTTTTTTCAGACGAATGCAAACAGAATCAAAAGATTATACAATTGATGTGCTGTATAAAATTTTTGCAAAACTCGACCAATGGATTGAAATTAAAAAATGAGCGATATGAGCTTCAAGCAAGCCAAAGAGCTTGTTGACAAAATTGAATTAACTGAATTGTCTTTACAAAAAACAGTTAAAGACATAGAAGAGTCTTCAAAAAGTTTTACAGAAGCGTTACGGCAACAAAAACTTATTTTAGAAATCGTGCCTTCCATGAGTTCAAAACTAACCGTGTTAAAACTCTTAGTAGCTATTAATTTTGGCTTTCTTTTAGGGTTAATTGCAGGAAAATATATTTTATAAGATTTAGGAAATTAGAATGGGAAAACAAGAAAAAATTGTCTCAATGTTTGACGAAATTGCAGGGACTTATGATGTAGCAAATAGAGTGCTAAGCATGGGTATTGACAAAACATGGAGAAATAAAGCGTGTAATTTAACATATTCGTTTTACGACAAGAAAGTACTTGATAAAATCATAGATGTTGCTTGTGGAACGGGAGATATGATTGATTATTGGAAAAAAACAGCTAAAAAAGCCAATATTGAAATTAAAAATATTGTAGGCGTTGATCCAAGTGTTGGTATGATGGAAGTGGCTAAAAAGAAGCTTCCCGATGTTGAGTTTATTGTCTCAGGAGCTGCAAGTATGCCTTTTGAAGAGGGCATTGCTGATATTATTTCTATTTCATATGGTATAAGAAATGTGGTGGAAAGACAAAAAGCGTTTGATGAGTTTGCACGAGTCCTTAAAAAAGATGGTTTATTGGTAATTTTAGAATTTACAAAAAATCCAAAAGAGAGTGTGCTTGACCATATCACCGATTTTTATATGAATAAAATTTTGCCTAAAATTGGGGGAATGATTTCCCGAAATAAAGAGGCATATACCTATTTACCTAACTCAATTGATGAATTTTTAACCACGGAAAACTTATGCAGTGAGCTTAAACTAGCAGGTTTAGAACCCATATATGTTAAAGGGTTTTCAATGAATATCTCAACACTGTTTATTGCTAAAAAACTCTAAAATATGAATAAAGCGATTAGTGTATCGGAGCTTAATAATCAGATTAAAGCTCTTTTAGAAACTACTTTTTCTTCTATTTATGTTCAAGGAGAAATTTCAAATTTAACCTATCATACTTCGGGACATATCTATTTTTCTGTTAAAGATGAAACTTCAACTATTTCATGTGTAATGTTTAAAGGCAACGCCCAATATATGAAATTTCGTTTAGAAGTGGGTCAAAAAATAAACATAATTGGGGCATTAACTGTTTATGTACCAAGAGGAAATTATCAACTTTTATGCCAAAAAATAGAACCTTTTGGTGTGGGAGAATTAGCTCTTGCCTATGAACAACTTAAAAAGAAGTTACAAGCGTTAGGCTACTTTAATCCTGAACAAAAAAAGAAGATTCCCAAATTTCCTAAAATCATTGCAATAGTAACTTCAAGTACCGGTGCTGCTATTGAAGATATGAAAAAAATAGCTCAAAACAGATGGCCGTTGGTAAAACTTATTTTAGTGTCAACACTGGTCCAAGGAAATGGAGCCAAAGAAGATATTGCAGCTTCAATTGCAAAAGCAGACGCTCTTTGTGCAGATATTATTATAGTTGGGCGAGGTGGGGGAAGTATTGAAGATTTGTGGGCGTTTAACGAAGAGATAGTTGCAACTGCTATTTTTAATGCCACTACTCCTATTATTTCAGCCGTAGGACATGAAAGTGATTTTGTTATTTCAGATTTTGTAGCAGATTTAAGAGCGGCAACTCCTTCAAATGCAATGGAAATGGCACTGCCTGATATGAATGAAATGCAGATATATTTAGACACATTAAGAGATGATTACAGTAAAACTTTTGGAGTTATTTTCAATAATAAAATGCAAGAGTTAAACCACTTAATAAGTTCATTTAAGCAAAATTCCTTTGTAAATAAGTTTAAGTTTATGGAAGATAATATTAAAGATTTATCTCAAAAATTAAATCAAATGATGATGCAAATATTTTATAAGAAAAGTGAAGAAATTAGCTTTTTAAACAATGCTTTTTTTCTAAATCATCCTGAAAAAAGAGTTTCAAAAGGGTTTGTTCAAGCTACAAAAGACAACAAAATAATTGCCCTTGAAGAGTTAAAGTGCAACGATATTATTTTTTTAGAAAACGCCAATGTAAGTGTTGAGAGTAAAGTGCTTAAAATAACACCCTTAAAGTAAGCATTTTATGTATATAGTGGCTAAGGTTTAAGAGAATATTTCGTATAATAAATACCATTTTGGAATAATTAAAAAAGAAAAATATTATAAACGTTATTTGTTGAAATAAAGGAGATATTCATGGAAAATACTAAAGAAGAGAAAAAAGTAGATTATGCCAATACATCTGAGTATATGACATTTGAATTAGGTAGTATGAAATATGCAATTGAGTTGCCGAAAATCAGAGAAATTTTAACTTATCCTACTATTATTACAACGCTTCCTAACTCTACGGATTGGGTTAAAGGTTTAATTAACTTGCGTGGAGAAGTAGTACCTGTTTTAGATATTCGAATCAAATTTAGAACTGGTGAGATTGTATACAATGACAACACAGCGGTAATTGCTGTAATTACTCAAGATAAACGAATGATAGGAATTGTTGTCGATAAAGTAGACGATGTTCAACGACTAAACATTAATCATTTAGCACCTGTATCAGACTTAGGTTCGGCTATTCCTTCAAAATACTTAAAAGGTTTTGTACGACTAGAAGACAGCAAAATGTTAGTTATTATGGATATTGAATGCGTTGTTCATAAAGATGAATTGATGGATATATAAGAATCCTAATGCAAGAAAAAATTCAAAAACTTAGAAATCTTAAATTACTTTTTGTTGAAGATGAAGAGGATTTAATTACCATTATTGAAGAGACACTTAAAAAATTGCAAAGTAATTTTTTAACAGCAAGAAATGGAGAAGAAGCTTTAAAAGTTTTAGAAAATAATGACGATATTGATGCAGTAATTACGGATATCAACATGCCTTTAATGAATGGTATTGAATTAGTTGAGCAGATGAACAAAAGAGGATGGTCTATTCCTGTTATTGTTATGTCAGCGCATACAGAAACACAATATTTAGAAAAAGCAAAAGAGCTAGGAGTTAAAAACTACTTGTTAAAACCCTTTGATTTTATAAAATTTATTGATTTAATTGTAGATGTGGAAAAAATGTAATGTCTATTGATAAAAAACTCTTAAAACGATTAAAAGTTCTCTATGTAGAAGACGATGATAACATTAGAAATGAGCTAGGTTCTTTACTTGAAAACTTTTTTGATACTGTTTACAGTGCAGCCGATGGGCAAATTGGTTTAGAACTTTATAAGGCTCATAAAGAAGATATTGATGTTGTCTTAAGTGATATTAATATGCCAAAAATGACGGGCATTGAAATGGTTAAAGAGATACGAAAATTTGATACGAAAGTGCCAATTATGTTTGCAACTGCGTATTCAGACAACGAATATTTAGCGGATGCTATTAAACTAAGAGTCTATGATTATATTATTAAACCTATTGACATTAGGCATTTATTAACGGTTATGAATGATTTGGCCAATGTTTTGTATCAAGAGTTTTTAATCGAGCAACAAAACAGAGAGTTAGAGCGATATAAAGATGTAATTGATCAAAATAACATTGTTATTAAAACTGATATAAATAAAAATATCACCTACGTTAATCAACAATTTTGCGATATTACAGGCTATGAAACAGATGAACTAATAGGTGAATCTTTTGAGCGTTTAAAACATAAAGACACTGATATTTCTTTGATTCAAGAGATGTTTGATACGGTGTTTAGAAATGAAGCGTGGATTGGAAAAGTTAAAAACCAAACTAAATTTAATGATTTCTATGTGGTAGATTGTTATGCTATTGCAACACATAATGATGCAGGAGAAATAACAGGTACTATTTCTATTCAAAAAGATATTACTTCTGAAGTTAATCAAAAAAGACAGATGCAAAAAGCATTGATTAAAGATAAAAGTGAAATATTTTTAAAAGGGAAAGAGACCAGTTCTGAGCTCAACGCTATTATAAATGAACTCAATCACAGAGTAGCAGATTTACAAAAACTTTTAACAACCTCTGATTTGGAAAAAGACCGATTATCTTATAATATAGAAAAAATTACTACAGAAAATAAAAAAATAAACTCTAAACTCATTCTGATGTTAAAAAATAACAGTTTAAACGAAGAAAGAAGCACCGCTACTTTTAAAATGAGCAAATCTAATCAAGATTTAAAACTCGAAATAAAAAAGTTAACAGAAGAGAAAGAGGATTTAAAAGATGAATTAAAACGCTCTGTTTTGCAAGTAAAAGTCAATCTTGAAACAAAAATAAAAGAGCTTGAAAAACAAAATAAAGAGTACTTACTTCAAATTGAATCTGCAGAAGATGTAACAACACTTAACCAAAAACTTGAATATTGGAAAGAGAAAGCCAAGGAAGCTAGCAGACGAATAGAACTGTTAGAACGAGAAGTACTAAGTATTGGTGATAAAGGTATGATGAGTAGATTGTTTCGTTAAAAACAGAAGAGAGTTACTCTTCTATTTTTATAGAAATTATTTTTTGCTCAACAGCTGGTTTGTCGCCAGCTAGAGTTTTTGTGTTCTCTATTTTTTTAACTATATCCATACCTTTTGTAACATATCCAAAAATAGTATGTTTTCCATTGAGCCAATAAGCTGGTACTGTTGTAATGAAAAATTGACTTCCATTAGTATTTGGACCTGCGTTTGCCATGGCTAAGATACCCTCTTTATCAAAAACGGCATTGGGTGCGAATTCATCTTCAAAAGTTTTATTCCAAATAGACTCACCACCTCTTCCCGTTCCAGTAGGATCTCCTCCTTGGAGCATAAAGTTTTTAATAACACGGTGAAAAATAAGCCCATTGTAGTAGCCATTTTTTGAATGAGTGATAAAGTTTTCTACGGCTTTTGGTGCTAAATCTGAACGCAATTCAATTTCTATTACGCCTTGATTCGTTGTCATGATAGCAACGGGGTTTTTAGCAAATAAAGATGCACATAAGCAAAGTAAAGTTAAGATTTTTTTCATTTTTGTCCTTTTTTCTTGAATTTTTAGGGTAAGTGTGTAAAAACGTAGTAGTATAGTATGAAATTTTTTAATCTGTTATTAAATTTAGTTTTTTATAATTGATTAACTTTTTTTGTATTATAATCGGACAAAAATTATCTTAAATTAAAGGAACCAATCATGGAAATGCCAGCAATGCCACAACCAACTTTTTATATCTTTAAATGTGAGCAATCTTCACCTCCAGGAATGCCAAAACCCAGTTGTGTAAATCAGGATACTCAAGGATTATTTAATCATTTAGCAGGACAATTGATGGAAAAAGGAGTTATGGGACCTGTTCAAGCTATTAGAACATCGTGTTTAGGACGATGTCAAATGGGACCTGTTATGCTAGTTGAACCAGGACATCATATGTATGTACAATTGTCTAAGGAAAAAATAGATAAAATTGTAGATGAACATATTATAGGCGGAAACCCAGTGCAAGAATTTTTAATTCCTGAACAATTTTGGGGTGAACCTGTAAACTTAAAACAATAAGAGGAAAATGTAGATGACATTTGATATGCTTTACAGTAAAATTCATAGAGCAACTGTAACTGATGCAAACTTAAATTATGTCGGTTCAATTACGATAGATGAGGAGCTAATGACTGCTTCTTGTCTTCGTGTTGGACAAAAAGTAGAGATAGTTAATGTCAACAACGGTGAGCGTTTTGCTACCTATGTGATTAAAGGCAAAGCAGGAAGCAAAGATATGTGCTTAAATGGTGCAGCTGCACGAAAAGTAGAAATTGGCGATAAAATTATTGTTATTGCTTATGCAACATATAATGAAACGGAGTTGGAAAACTATAAGCCAACGGTAGTTTTAGTTGATGATGAAAATAATATTACGTGCGTAACTCACGAATTAATAGGGAGTGACCATGTTTGAAGGCGTTGATTTAAGTAAACTGAATTTGAACGATATGATGAAGCAATTTCAAAATATGGCAGAAAAATCAAAAGAAGATAATGAAAGCAAAATATTCACTGCAAAAGTTGGTGGTGGAATGATAGAAATTTCAATTAATGGAAACTCTGAAGTAATTAACTTGCATATTGATGACTCTCTTTTAGAAGATAAAGATTCTTTACAGATTTTACTAATGAGTGCTATGAATGATGTTATCAAACAAGCTGATGAAAATAAAAAAATGTTAGCAATGAATATGATGGGTGGTCTTAATCCCTTTAATCAAAAACAGTAAGCTTTTATGAAACTAGATATTTTATTTGAAGAGTATTTATTAACTCATTTGCCAAAAAGTAAAAGTTTTCATCCTATTTTTGAAAATGCCTTGCAAGAGATGATTCAAGCAGGTGGAAAACGGTTTAGACCTTTGCTTTTACTTTCTGTTGTAAAGTCATACCAAAGTTTACTTCTAAAAAATGCGTTAAGCGTTGCACTAGGAGTTGAACTTTTACACACGTATTCACTCATTCACGATGACTTGCCAGCAATGGATAACGCCTCGTTACGGCGTGGTTATCCAACCCTTCACACCACATATGACGAAGTTACTGCCATTCTTGTAGGTGACGCTTTAAATACCCATAGTTTTAACTTAATTGCCAATGCCCCTTTAAGCAACGATGTAAAAATTGAATTAATACAACTCCTTTCAAATGATGGTGGAATAAATGGGATGATTATAGGTCAAGCCATTGATTGTTATTTTGAAAACCAAACCATTGCACTTGAAGAGTTGGAATTTTTACATACACATAAAACAGCAAAACTTATAGCTGCTTCACTTAAAATGGGAGCCATTATCTGTAACTTACCTCACGAATTACAAGAGGAACTTTATTTATTTGGAACAGATATTGGTTTGTTATTTCAAATTCAAGATGATATTATAGATGAAACTCACACCTCATTAGAAGCGGGGAAAACTACAAATAATGATGCGAGTAAAAATTCATTTGTAAATCTTTTAGGACTTGATGGTGCAATTAACAGTGCCAATAAGTTAGCAAAAAAATGTGAAGTTCAGCTAAGTAGTTTTGATGAAATTTTGCAAAATAATTTAAAACCCTTATTGGAACACTATTTATACAGACATCAATAAAAAATTTAATCCTTTAGTCATATTCGCTCAAACCCTTGACAAAAATCCAAAAATTTAATACAATTTTAGCACTCAAAAAATAAGAGTGCTAAAGTAAATGATAAAATCTTACAGGAGAAACAATAATGAATTTTAAGCCCTTAGGACTAAGAGTTCTTGTAAAAAGAACAGAAGTAGAAAATAAGACTGCAAGTGGAATTTATATTCCAGATAATGCAAAAGAAAAACCATCAACTGCAAGCGTTGTAGCTATTGGAACGGAAGTAAAAGAAATAGCATTAAATGACACCGTAGTATTTGGAAAATATTCAGGCACAGAATTGGCACTTGAGGGTGTTGATTATTTAATATTAGAAACAAAAGACGTATTAGGAGTAATTAAATAATGGCAAAAGAAGTAATATTTAGCGATAACGCAAGAAACAGATTGTTTGCAGGTGTAGAAAAGTTAGCGGATGCTGTAAAAGTTACAATGGGACCTAGAGGAAGAAACGTATTATTACAAAAATCATACGGTGCTCCGGTTATTACTAAAGATGGGGTTTCAGTTGCACGAGAGATTGAACTAGCTGATACTATTGAAAATATGGGTGCACAACTTGTAAAAGAAGTAGCATCTAAAACAGCTGATCAAGCAGGAGATGGAACAACTACTGCAACAGTTTTAGCTCACTCAATTTTCAAAGAGGGCTTAAGAAACGTAACTGCAGGGGCTAACCCAATTTCTTTAAAAAGAGGAATGGACAAAGCGTGTGAAGCTATTTTAGTAGAACTTAAAAAAGCATCAAAAGTGGTTGCTAATAAAACCGAAATTGAGCAAGTAGCAACAATTTCTGCAAACAGTGACAGTACTGTTGGCAAAATGATTGCTGAAGCTATGGAAAAAGTAGGAAAAGACGGAGTTATTACCGTTGAAGAAGCAAAAGGTATTTCAGATGAACTAGCAGTAGTAGAAGGAATGCAATTTGACAGAGGATATTTATCACCTTATTTTGTTACCAATGCTGAAAAAATGATAACAGAGTTAGAAAACCCTTATGTACTATTATGCGATAAAAAAATATCTAACTTAAAAGAGATGTTACCAATTTTAGAGCAAGTAAATAAAAGCGGACGACCATTATTAATTATTGCAGAAGATGTAGATGGTGAAGCACTAGCCACATTAGTTGTTAATAGATTAAGAGGAAGTTTAAATATAGCTGCAGTTAAAGCTCCTGGTTTTGGAGATAGAAGAAAAGCTATGCTTCAAGATATTGCTGTACTAACAGGTGGAACAGTAGTTGCAGAAGAGATGGGAATGACATTAGAAGGTTGTGGTATTGAAGTTCTAGGAACTGCTTCTAGAATTGTAATTGACAAAGATAATACAACAATTGTTGATGGAAGCGGCGATAAAAAAGCGGTAGAAGCCAGAGTTGGACAAATTAAAAATGAAATTAGCAATACTACAAGTGATTATGACAGAGAAAAATTACAAGAAAGATTGGCAAAATTAAGTGGAGGAGTTGCTGTTATTAAAGTAGGAGCTGCAACTGAAACTGAAATGAAAGAGAAAAAAGACCGAGTTGACGATGCACTAAGTGCAACACGAGCAGCGGTTGAAGAAGGAATTGTAATTGGTGGTGGAGCTGCATTAATTAGAGCGGCTGCTAAAGTAAAATTATCACTTACAGGCGATGAAGAAATTGGAGCAGCAATTGTTTTAAGAGCAATTAAAGCACCACTTAAACAAATTGCACAAAACGCAGGATACGATGCTGGTGTTGTTGCCAATGAAGTTGAAAATTCTACGAATGAAAATTTAGGATTTAACGCAGCAACTGGTGAGTATGTTGATATGTTTGAAGCAGGAATTGTAGACCCTGCAAAAGTAGGGCGAATTGCAATGCAAAACGCTGTTTCAGTAGCATCGTTATTACTAACAACAGAAGCTACAGTAACAGATATTAAAGAAGACAAACCTGCTATGCCAGATATGGGTGGTATGGGAGGAATGGGCGGTATGGGTGGAATGATGTAATCATCTCCCTTGCATTGAAACTCACCAAAAGAGGTGGGTTTCAAGCTCTTTTTTATTAATCAACGCTTATCAATATTTTTTTTTAATATTTTTCTCTTTTTACCAACCACAAAGACATGCTTCTTAAAATTATTATAATGCCAATATTTTTTTAAAAAATAAATTAAAATTTAGCGTATTAAATTAAATAGAATCCATTTTTAGCACTTTCTAACCTTTAATTAAATAATATGAAACTTATTTCACAAATGAATTTATTGAATTTATGTAAGGTTAACTGCTATGAGAAACATTAAAAATTCTGTTCTTCCTATATCATCCTTGTTTTTAGCTATTGCTTTTTTGGCTATTGGATATGGGATGATAATAACTTATATTGGTGTTTATTTGAAGCAAACAGGGTCTTCTAACTTTTCTATTGGGTTAATTAATTCGGGCTTTTTTTTAGGTGCAATGGCATCTTCTATTTTTTCTCAAAAAATCATTTCTACTGTTGGACATATTCGAAGTTTTTCTACTTTGGCTTCTATCATGGTAATTACATTTTTAATGCACTCTTTGTTTTTAGATGAAGTTTTTTGGGCAATTCTACGATTTATTTCGGGGTTTGCTTTTTATGGCTTGCTGATTATAATAGAAAGTTGGCTCAATGAAAAGAGTGAAAATAGTCAAAGAGGTCAAATGTTGGCTATTTATATGATTATTTTTTATCTTGCAACTGCGTTAGGGCAGCTTCTTTTGACTATTCCTGAACAATCTAAATATTTTATTTTTGTCATTGGTTCTGTTTTAGTGTTGTTCTCTTTAATTTCTATTGCTATGACACGAATAAAAGAACCCACTTTAAAACCCTTTGAACACTACAGTTTTCCAAAGTTGTATTCCATTGTGCCTCTTGCAATAGTAGGAAGTTTTATTGGCGGGTTTTTTGTGGGTGGTTTTTTTACAATGGTGCCTTTGTATATTTTAAATGTATTTGAATCAACTCATACTTTAGCTATTTTTATGTCATTAACTATTTTGGGTGGATTGGTTTCTCAATGGCCAATTGGTAAACTTTCCGACAAATATGGAAGAAGAAAACTAATTGCGTTTTGTGGATTTTTTACAGCATTTGTTTCATTGCTGTTTATTGTTTTTCCTAATATTGAACTGCTTAAATATGGGTTGGGTATTTTGCTGGGAGTGAGTATTTTTGCTATTTATCCATTGAGTTTATCACGGGCAAATGATGTCCTTGATGAAAACAAAGATATTGTAGAAATCAGCCGAGCCTTATTGTTTACCTATGGGTTAGGCTCTTTTGTGGCACCTATTACTATTGGATTGGGATTTAAGTATATTAATAATGACATTATATTTTTACTATTTTTACTTTTAGGATTATTTCTAGCTCTGTATTCATTAGCACAAGAACGTGTACCAGATGCCAATATGAGTCTGTTCGTACATATTCCTGTGGCTTCTGGAACTATGATGCCTGAGTTTGATCCACGACAAGATGAAGAGTGGGTAGAAGAGCATACGAATAACTAAATTCAAGATTAAGTTTAAACTTTTTTTTGGTTATAATGTTTTTTAAAAACAGAAGGAAAATGCTTGCCTAAAATGTCAATAGTGGGATTTCTTTTTTTACTCTTATTTAATATGCAACTATTAGGAAACGAGCTTAAAAAAGCTACTCTTCAACTATCATGGTTTGACCAGTTTCAGTTTGCCGGATACTATATTGCTAAAGAGAGAGGCTTTTATGAAGAAGTAGGTTTAGATGTTGAAATTAAACCTTTTAAGTTTGGGATAGATATTCCGCAAGAGGTTTCTCAAGGTGTTTTCGATTTTGCAGTAGGCCGAGAAACACTAATACTAGAACGCACAAAACAGCGTGATATTATGGCTTTATATGCACTTTTTCAAGCTACTCCTTTGGTTTTATTAAGTACAAAAGAGTCTGGTATTAAAACTATTAATGATTTTAAATTTAAAAAAATCATGACAACAATTGATGATGCAAGTGAAATCTCTTTAAAAGCAATGATTCGTTCTCATAATATTTTACTGGAAGAAGTAGAATTTTTAAAACACTCACACAATATTTTAGACTTAGTTAATAAACAAACCGATCTTATTTCAGCATATGTTTCTAAAGCCCCTTTTGAACTTAATCAATTAGGCGTAAGTTACAATATGTTTGACCCTAAAATGTATGGTTTTGATTTGTACAGCGACTTTTTATATACCAGTAATAAAATGATTGAAAATGACCTTGAAACGGTAAAGCTCTTTAAAGAAGCTTCTTTAAAAGGGTGGGAATACGCCTACTCAAATATTGAACAAACAGTAGATTTAATTTTTGAAAAATATAACTCTCAAAACTTAAGCAAAGAAGAACTGATTTTTGAAGCACAAGAGCTTAAAAAACTTTCCTATTTTAACACGGAAATCTTAGGTGAGATAAAAGAAGAGAAGTTACAACGAATTTATGATTTATATAATATTATGGGCTTAGTTGAAAAACAAATTAAAATTAAAGATTTTGTATTAAATGGTGCTGTTAATACGCTTCATTTAACATCGGATGAAATTAACTATTTACATAAAAATAAAACTATTAAAATGTGTATTATTCCTGAGGCTATGCCTTATTCAGAGATTAAAAACGGAAAACTTGAAGGGTTTGTTTCAGATTATGTAAAACTTCTTGAAAAAGAGTTACACGTTAAATTTGAAGTGGTACCAACAGTTAGTATGTCCCAAACTTTAGAGTTTCTAAAAACGCAAAAATGCCAAGTGCTGCCCACAGCTCAAATGACAGATGAAAGAAAAGAGTTTTTGAATTTTACAAAAGAGTATATTCATATTCCTTTTGTTTTTATTACTCAAAATGACCAACCCTTTTACAGCGATATTTTAGCTATAAAAAATAAAAAAATAGCACTTGTTAAAGGGTATGCTATTTCAGAGTTGTTAAAAGTAAAATACAGTAACTTTAATTTTATAGATGTAGATACCTTAGATGAAGCGTTTGATATGATTTCAAATTCAACTGTTTTTGCAACCATTGCTCCTCTTCCTACTTCTTTATATAAAATACAAAAAGAACAACACACTCATCTTAAGATTTCTGGAAAACTTGATGAAGTTAACAATCTTCGCTTAAGTGTTATAAAAAAAGAACCTGTATTGTTTGATATTTTAAATAAAACGGTAAATACCTTTGATCAAGACAATATTGAGAATTTATTGAATAAATGGATGTATATTCAGTATGAAAAAGAGTTCGACACGCAACTGTTGTGGCAAATTCTATTGATATTTCTTTTAATAATATTAGCAATTTTATACAGACAGCGATTATTAAAAAAATGAATATTGATTTAAAAAGTAAAGTTGAAGAAAAGACCAAAGAACTTATTACAATAAATATGCAACTTGAAGATAAAATTAAACACGAAGTAGAAAAAAATCTTAAAAAAGACAGACTGCTTTCAAGACAATCTAAAATGGCTTCAATGGGTGAAATGATTGAAAACATTGCACACCAATGGAGACAGCCTTTAAGTATTATTTCTACGGGTGCTAGTGGTTTAAAACTTCAAAAACAGATGAATCTTTTAAAAGATGAAGAGTTTGAAGAGACACTTGATATTATTGTAAAAACATCAAGCTACCTCTCTTCTACTATTGATGATTTTAGAGGATTTTTTAAGCCTCAAAACCAAAAAGAAGAGTTTGAAATTAAAAATGCAATTGATAAAAGTTTGGATTTACTCTCTTCAAATTATAAAGAGATAGAGATTATTAAGAATATTCAAAATCATGTTGTTATGGGTTTTGAAAATGAGCTTATTCAAGTTTTTATTAATATTTTTAACAATGCAAAAGATGCCTTTGGTAATTCACCTATAAAGCGTAAAATGATTTTTATAAGTACGTATAAAAAAGAAGATGATTTAATTATTAAAATAAAAGACAACGCAGGTGGAATTCCTACAGAAATTTTAGATAAAGTGAGTGAACCCTATTTTACAACTAAACACAAAAGTCAAGGTACGGGAATAGGGCTTTATATGTGTGAAGAGATTTTGAAAAAACATATGGATGGCTCATTAAAGATTAGAAATATTCGATATGAGTATGATAATGTTCAGCACACAGGAGCAATAATTATTATTGTTATGAAAAGAGCTTGTGTATGAAAAAAAAAGATTTAAAAAGGCTGCTTTTAAACTTGCCTAAAACTCCAAATATTATGGGGAGAGAGAAACTTTTTAACAGTGCTGTGCTTATTCCTTTTGTTAAAATTAAAGGGGAGTATTTTATACTTTTCCAAAAAAGAGCCAAGCACATAAGACAAGGGGGCGATATTTGTTTTCCCGGTGGTGGCTTTGAAGAGGGAATTGATAAAAATTTCAAACAAACAGCGCTTCGTGAAACCAAAGAAGAGCTAGGAATTAAGAAAAAAGATATAAAAATAATTGGGCGTTTAGACACTATGGTAGCAACATTTGGGGCGGTAGTAGAACCTTTTATTGCGTTAATTAAAGAATCAACACTAAAAAAGATGAAAATTGACCCCAATGAAGTGGAAAAAACTTTGTTAATTCCTTTAGATTATTTTAAAAATCATAAAGTAATGGAATACAATTTAAGAAGTGAAGTAAAGCCTTTTCATATTGATGAATTTGGCAATAAAGAGGTCTATTTCCCTGTAGATGAATTGGGCTTACCCGAAACCTATCAAAAACCGTGGGGGCATAAAAAACATAAAGTTTATGTCTATAAATATAAAGGTGAAGTGATTTGGGGAATGACAGCAGTTATTTTAAATGACTTACTAAAACGGTATTAAAACTAAACGGTGGCGTAAGAAAAAAACCATTAAATTGGGTTGTTAAAGGATGAAAATGAAATATAATGAACTAACAAATGATGAAAAGTATGTAATAGAACAAAAAGGAACAGAACGCCCTTTTACAGGAAAGTTTAATGACTTTGATGAAAAGGGAGTTTTCTCTTGCAAAAAATGTGGCACAGCTTTATACAATTCTGAATCAAAATTTAACTCAGGTTGTGGTTGGCCTAGTTTTGATGATGACTTAGGATTTGTAAAAAGAGTGCCAGACAAAGATGGTAAACGCGTAGAAATTTTGTGTGCAACTTGCGGTGGACATTTAGGACATGTGTTTGAAGGTGAGGGTTTTACTTCTAAAAATGCAAGACATTGTGTGAACTCCGTTTCACTAACATTTGAAGGAAAAGAATGAAAACACCACAAAGTAATATAGCTATGTTAATTGACTGTGACAATGTTAGTGCAAAATATATTGATAGCATTGTTAACGATTTGTCAAAATATGGCACAATTAATATACGAAACGCTTATGGAAACTGGAAAGACAAACGCCTTCAAGGGTGGGAAGATGTGTTGCATAAATACAATATTAAACCCATTCAACAGTTTGCTTATACCAAAGGAAAAAATGCCAGCGATATTGCTATGGTAATAGATATTATGGATTTACTCTACACCAAAGAGCTAGAAGCAGTTGCCTTAATTACAAGTGACAGTGATTTTACCCCCGTAGTTACAAGAGTTTTAGCAAATGGCTTAACCGTATATGGTTATGGAGAAGAAAAAACTCCTGAGTCGTTTGTAAATGCGTGTTCTCAATTTATTTATGTAGAAAAACTTTTTGACTACACCAAAGAAGATGTAGCAAGTGTGAGTACCAGCAGCAATAAGCTAACTAAAATACAACTAAGAAAAGACACCAAACTAGTAGCCCTCTTGCGAAAAGCAGCCGAACAAACAACAGATGACAGCGGTTGGTCAAATATTGCAGCAGTTGGTCTGTATATCAACCAAAACTCCTCTTTTTCGCCTATTAACTACGGTTATAAAAAACTGGGCGAACTAATCAAAGCCACAGATTTATTTGATGTTAAAATTTTAGGTGAAAATAAAACAATAATGCTTATTAAAGATAATAGGGTTTAGAAAATTATAGAAGTATGAAATGAAAGAAAGCTTAACTTTAATATGATAAAATAGTTACAATTATAAATATATTTTAAAGGTATAGCTTTGTCAATGTTTCAAAAAGCAGTATTAAATAGTATTAAACAAGATGAGAGTCAAGTAGCACTAAGATGGGCTTCCTATCAAAACTTTTTAGCAAAAGTTGATTATATTAAAACTCAAAAAGAGGAAAAATATCAAGATGGCTTTTTAAGAGATATTTTTGAGTCTTGTTTGGGTTATACGCTTGATATGACAGACCCCACAAAGTACAATTTAGAGCGAGAAAAGAAAAATGAAACCGATGGCAAAAAAGCCGATGGCGTTATTTATGTCAATGAAAAGGTTGTCGGTGTCATTGAACTAAAAGCCCAAGACACCAAAAACCTAGATAAAATTGAAGCACAAGCGTTTAACTATCATGCTTCTCACTCAAACTCTAAATATATTATTATCTCAAACTTCGATGAACTGCGGTTTTATATTGATAAAAAAACTGCGTATGAAAAATTTAACCTTTTTACTCTAAGTTATGAGGAGTTTAAAAAGCTTCATCTTCTTATTTCATATGAGAGCATAAAAGAGGATATTCCTTTAAAGCTAAAAGAAAAAACAGCCAACTTTGAACAAAATATTTCAAAAGAGTTGTATAGAGATTTTTCAATTTTTAGAAACCATTTGTTTGAAAATATTGTAAAAAATAATGAGCAAAATAAATCAATACTTTTAAGACTTACACAAAAACTATGCGACAGAATTATTTTCTTACTCTTTGCAGAAGACAGAGGGCTTGTAGCTCCTAATATTATAAAAGAGATACGACAAAGACACGCTCAAGACGGTTTTGGTGACAAAACTATGTATGACTACTATAAACTCTATTTTGATGCTGTAAATAATGGAAATGAAAGATTAGGTATTCCTAAATACAATGGCGGACTTTTTGCAACAGATGAACTGCTAAATAGCCTAAAAATAGATGACACTTTTTTAGATATGGAAGCCCAAAAACTAAGTGACTATAACTTTGAAAGTGAAGTTTCTGTAAATATCTTAGGACATATTTTTGAACAAAGTTTAACAGACCTAGAAGAGTTACAAGCAAATATAGACAACACCAATTTTGATAAAACAAAATCAAAAAGAAAAAAAGATGGCGTGTTTTACACTCCTGAATATATCACCAAATATATAGTTGAAAACACTTTAGGCAAATTGTGTAGTGAAAAAAGAGATGAGCTAAACATAGGAAGTGAGGTTTTAACCTCACCTTTAAACCCAAAGAAACTAAACAAAACAGAGCAGCAAACAAAAGATAATCTTCTGATATACAAAGATTGGCTTTTTAACCTAAAAATCCTAGACCCAGCTTGTGGTTCGGGTGCTTTTTTAAATCAAGCTCTAGAATTTTTAATAAAAGAACATAAACAACTACAAAATGACCTAGCCCTTATGGGGGATTTATTTGCTTCTTATACAGTAGAAGAAAGCGTACTAGAACACAATCTTTATGGTGTAGATATAAATGAAGATGCGGTTGAAATTGCGAAGTTATCGTTGTGGTTAAGGACAGCTCAAAAAGGGCGACCGCTTACGAAGTTGGCGGATAAAATACTTTGTGCTAATTCGCTTTTAGATATGCCTTTTGAAGAGGGAAGTTTTGATGTTGTTATTGGGAATCCGCCGTATGTTAGGCAAGAAGCAATAAAAGAGCAAAAAGAAGCTTTGAGTAAAATATATAAAGTAGCAAATGGAACAGCTGATTTATATGTATATTTTTATGAGTTAGCTATAAATATGCTAAAACCAAATGGACTAAAAGGATTTATTTGTTCTAATAAATTCTTTAGAGCAAAATATGGAGAAAACTTAAGAGAGTATATTTTAGAAAATACAACAATTTTGCAAATAGCAGATTTTAATGGTGTAAAAATCTTTCAAGATGCAACAGTAGATAGTGCAATTACAATATTTCAAAAATTAAAAGCAGATAATAACCCTATTTTCAAAGTTGTAGATATTGATTTAATAAATGCTTATGAAATGAAACAAAATGATTTAACAAAATCAAGTTTTAGTTTTGTATCTTTAGAAGAATTAAATATAAAACATAAAATGGAAAGAATAGGAATTACTCTTAAAGAATGGGATATTGATTTCTATATAGGAATTAAAACGGGTTTTAATGAAGCTTTTATTATAGATGGAGCAATAAAAAATGAACTTATTAAAAAAGATAAGAAAAATGCTGAAATTATAAAACCTCTTGTAAGAGGCAGAGATATAGAAAAATATAGTTATCAATTTGCTGATAAGTGGTTGATAAATTCACATAATAATCCTCCCCTTAATATTGAAAATTATCCATATATAAAAGAACATTTAGACCAATATTATGAAAAATTAGAAAAAAGAGGAGATAAGGGATTAACTCCATATAATCTTAGAAATTGTGCTTATTTGGATAAGTTTGAGAAAGTTAAAATTGTTTATCCTGATATTGCTAATAAATTAACATTTACATTTGACAATGAGGGATATTATTTTAATAATACAGTTTATTTCATAGATACTGATTCAAAATATTTATTTGCTTTATTAAATTCAAAAGTTGTAAATTATTACTATGGTTTTATATCTTCTCAATTAGGAGCTAAAGGATTAAGAGCTTTTACAGTTTATTTAAAAGAAATACCAATTCCAAAAATAGAAAAAGAAAAACAACAACCATTTATAAAACTTGTAGATGAGATTTTAGAACTTAAAGATAAAATCAAAGACTATAAAATACTATTAGAAGAAGCAACAAAAACAGATAATTTTGACAGAGAAATTAAACTAAAAAAAGAGCTTGAAAATTTAGAAAATCTTTGTATTTCCAATGAAAAAAAAATTGATAATATGGTTTATAAACTTTATGATTTAACGGAAGATGAGATTAAGATTGTGGAGGGCGTGTGATGAGTGAATTTATTGAAATCTTTATAGAACAAGAAGCCAATAGTATCCATGATAATAGTAAGAATGATATAAATAAATTTTTGCCATATTATAAAAATATTAATAATAATAATCTTGCATATTTATTTGCATATTTTCATTTTAAACTTAATAATCTATTTGAGTTTTTAAATTATAAAATTGATGTTAATGGGCATTATAATGCAGATGAAAGCAGAGAGTTAATTAGTATTATCAATAATGAAAAAAATTTATATAATGAGCTTAAAAATTCTTTATATTCATTTTATATTGAAGAAAATTATTTGAAAGTGATTGATTTATGTGAACCTTTTTTATTACAAAGTGGTGGAAGTGCTATTCCAGAAGATTTGAGCAAGATTAATTTAATCAAAGCTAGACCTATTTTCTATTTGAGTTCAACAGTTAATATAAAAAATTTACAGATTAATTTAAAATTAATTGGTGAAGGCTCTTATGCAAAAGTTTCAAAATATAAAGATGAATTTTACAATAAATATTTTGCTATTAAAAAAGCAAATAAAAATTTAAATGAAAAAGAACTTGAAAGGTTTAAAATTGAATTTGAAACAATGAAAAAAGCAAATTCACCATATATCTTAGAAGTTTATAACTATAATCAAGATGATAATTCATATATTATGGAGCATGCAGATATTACACTTTTTAAGTACATAGAGCAGAATAATACAAAATTAAGTATCTCTCAAAGAGTAGGAATTATAAATCAAATATTTAGAGCTTTTGAATATATTCATGAAAGTATAGGATTGCACAGAGATATAAGTACTACAAATGTTTTATTAAAAAAATATGACAATGATTTATTGGTTGTAAAAATTTCTGATTTTGGGCTAGTGAAATTAAAAGAAAGTACACTTACAAGTGATAATAGTGAGTTAAAAGGTTCATTAAATGACCCAAAACTAAATATTGTTGGTGGATTTAAAAATTATAAATTAGAACATGAAACTTATGCTGTAACAAGACTTATTTATTTTATTATAACTGGTCGAACAACTATTGATACAAAGTTTGATAATAAAGAATTTGAATTGTTTATAAAAAATGGAATAGCCGATGATTTAAATATAAGATATAAAAATATTCAAATAATGAAAATTGCATTTAATAAGATTAAATTTATGAAGGAAAAATAAAATGATAATAAGCACAAGAAATCCTTTAACAAAATACGAAAATAGTACCATTGAATATAAAAGCCTAAAAAAAGCAATCGGACAAAAAGCTGATTTAAAAGATTTAGCAAAAACTTGTGTTTGTTTGGCAAATGAATATAGAAATTAGAAGATAAAAAAGGCAATAAATGACAAGCTATCAACTCTCAAATATACACAACAATTTAGACGGATACAACAAGTTATTTAATCTATACGATACGCATAAAGAAGATATATTTGAAACCTTAGAATTACAGATGACAGAATGGTTTGATGCAAATTTAAGTGCAGTATTGGGTGCTATCCTTGACAGAATTACTAATGATGGGCTAAACACTATTGAGTTTAAAACTGTATCAAGTAATATTCAAAAAATATTGCAAAAAAATAGCTTTTTAGAACATTATGGATTTAATACTATTTATGATACATACAATACTACTATCAAATATTTAAAATTGAAAACTACAGATAGCAGGTATTTTAATGACTATGTAGAGAATGATTTATTGAGCAGAAATGAGCTTCCAAAAATGAGTGAAGCCGTGCATGAAAAAATAGGTGAATCTATACATGAGATGTTTATAAATGCAAAAATTCATAGTGAAACGGAGTTTATATATACTTGTGGGCAATTTTTTCCAAGAGATAATAATCTCAATTTTACTATTGTTGATTCAGGCATAGGATTTGCTAAACGAATAGAAAAAAATTTAGGATACAGTTTAAGTTCAAAAGATGCTATTAAATGGGCTATGGAAGATGGACATACTACAAAACAAAATGTATCTGGTGGGATAGGGCTTGCTTTACTTAAAGAGTTTATTTTACAAAATAAAGGTAAAATACAAATTATAAGTGGCGATGCTTTTTATGAACTATCAAATACGATTGTAACAATACAGCAGCTTAAATATTATTTTGATGGCTCAATTATCAGTATGACTTTTAAAACAAATGATACTGTATCTTACTTATTAGCAGATGAAATAAATAGTAGTGATATATTTTAAGGATAAAACAAATGGATGAAATAAAAATAAATGTATTTAATATAGTGGGTTATGCCGATTGTACACTTCCTGAAGACGGTGACAAAGTTTATAAGATTTTAGAAAGAGCAATTCTTGAAAACAAAAAAGCACTTATATCTTTTAAAAATGTAGATAGAATTACCTCTGCTTTTTTAAATAATGCTATAGGAAAACTTTATGGTAACTTTGAAGATACTAAACTCAAAGAGAGTTTAGCCATAGAAGAGATGTCAAATAGTGGTAAAATACTTTTAAAAAGGGTTATATCTACAGCAAAAGCATATTTTAAAAACCCTGATAAAATGAGAGAATCTATCAAGAAAATATTGGGTGAAGATGATGAACAAAAGATATAATACATCTAATATTGAAGATATATCCAACAAAAAAATATTTTTTGATGCCAATATTTTAATATATCTTTTTTGGACAACAGGAACTTCATGGGAAACCAGCTATGCAAAGATGTATTCAAAGCTCAATACTCAAAATAACACTTATGCTGTTGATTTCATAGTTATATCAGAGTTTGTTAATAGAGCAATACGAATAGAGTATGAAAAGTACTTAAAAGAGTTCAATTTAACAAAAAAAGATTTTAATTTTAAAGAGTACAGAGATAGTAAAGATGGAAATGAGGCACTTGAAGATATTTATGAGATAGTATCGGCTGAGATTTTAGAAAAATTTGAAGTGGTTGAAAAAGTATATTCAAAAAGTACTATTTATTCTTTACTTAGTGTAGATGAACTGGATTTTTCTGATAAAGTGATAGTTCAAATATGCAGCGAAAATAATTGTATTCTAATTACAAATGACAAAGATTTTAAAAACAGTAACATACCAATAATAAGCTGCAATAAGAATTTGTTTTAAAGTAGGTTGATTTTTTAGTGTTCAATGCTTAATTTTGGTAATAAATATAGATGTTCTTAGATAAAAAGCATTAAATGGAAAAGTGTGAAATAATTTAATAGCTAAATACGCTCTTGAAAAGCAAAGCTTTCCGCCTTTTTCTTTTTTTATTGTAAAAAAGAAACAAAAAAGCAACTGCCGAAAATGATGAAGGAGCAGACCCTAAGATTTTTTGGTTTTATTTTGTCTGTACCAGAATTTAGTCACTTCGTTCCAGCATCTGCGTTCAAAAACTCACAAAAATGTGCATTAAAGCACATTTCTTGCTCAAACAGTTTGAACTGTTCCCCGAAAAAAAACCAAAAAATCTTAGCTTCATCAGAGGCAGATCTAAATACCTATAGTTTAAACAAACCTCTCTTAGGAACCTGAAATTTATTTCAGGCAAAAGCTACAACAAAAGCAAAAATAACAACAACCCCAAAAAAGCTTGAAACAAGTTTCAAGTTCCGAATCAAAGGCAGATCTAAATACCTATAGTTTAAACTATCTTTTGTAATTTGAGAAAAGAAAAGTTTAAATACCAAATACAAACCCCAAAAACCTCTCTTAGGAACCTGAAATTTATTTCAGGCAAAAGCTACAACAAAAGTAAAACAACAACAACCCCTAAAAAATTCAAATTCAAAATTAACAGAAACAACAACAAGCCTCCAAAAAGCTTGAAACAAGTTTCAAGTTCCGAAGAGGTTTTGTTTTTGCTTAAACTATCTTTTGCAAATTGAGAAATAAGAAATTCATAACCTCCTCAAATAAATATGCAAATAACCTTATCCCATATTCCAACATCTACAGAAGCTGAGCGTTTGTTTTTTATTTCGGAAAAGAGTTACAACTGTTTGAATAGAACAAATATGCTCATAAGCATATTTTTATATGAGTTTTGTAACTCAGAAATAAAAAACAATAAGAGAAGGAACCCGATAGGGCTTCGAAGCCGTTGGTGGTTTTTGTTACTTTTTACCACTAAAAAGTAAAAGGCGGAAACTGCAAGTTTTCAAGAGAGATATTAAAACTTCAATAACAAGTTAAAACTTCAAATTTTTTCCTTACACCGACCGAAATAAATTTCGATTTCCGAAGAGGAGTTACTAATCTTAATAATGGCTACTACAATAAACAGTGACAGAAATAAAAGAGGAGTTTGAAATATTTGGAAGCCGAAACTTGTTTCGGTGAAATATTAAATAAACAGCTATACAGTTATTTTCTTTGTTTCTAATGCAATAGATACTACAATACAAAGCGTTGTAAAAGTAAAAAAATTACAACTATATTGAAAGGGAAAATTATGATTAATAAAGTTATTTTATCTGTTAGCATAGCAGCAGCTCTGTTTTTTGTAGGGTGTTCTACTACCAATGTTAAGCAAACGGCAAAAGCAGATGTTACTTTAACCAACACATACTTTAAAGCAGTTAGCTTAAATGGAAAAAAAGCTGAGGTTTTTGAAAAAGAACCATTTATAAAGTTTGAAGCGAAAGGTTCAGTTATAGGGAACTTAGGGTGTAATAGCTTTTTTGGAAGCTTTAAGAAGCAGAATAAAAATATTAGTTTTGAAAATATAGGAAGCACTAAAATGATGTGTCCTAATATTAAAACAGAAGATGCTTTTGCTAAAGTATTACAAAATGTAAAAACTTATGAAATAAGAGGTGAAAGCTTGACTTTCTTTAATGAAAAAGACGAAGAAATAGCAACTTTTAAAGCGATATACTTTTAATAAAGGTTTAAAAATGAATATAAAACAAGCTTATTTTGCAGGTGGTTGTTTTTGGGGCGTGGAGTACTATTTTCAACAAGAAAATGGAGTAGTTCGTGCTATTAGTGGCTATATGGGAGGTGTTACTCCTAGTCCCAGTTACAAAGAGGTTAGTACAGGATTAACAGGTCATTTAGAAGTGGTAAAAGTGGAGTATGATGATGCTATTATCTCTTTTGAAGAGTTATCTAAACTATTTTTTGAAATTCATGATTTTACGCAAACAAACGGGCAAGGTCCTGATATTGGAAGCCAATATTTAAGTGCTATTTTTTACAATACAGAAGAAGAAAAAGTTATTTTAAAAGATTTAATAAAGCAGTTAGAAGCAAAAGGATACCGTGTTGCTACATCACTAATTTCAACTTTAAATACGCCTTTTTTTGAAGCGGAAGAGTATCATCAAGATTACTATTTTAAAACGGGTAAAAATCCTTATTGCCACAGTAAAAGAGAGATTTTTTAAAGTAAAAAGAAGATATTAAAATGGGTTTAAAAGAGAGTTTATGAAATAATAATAAAAACAAAAGAGCTTTTATGGCTCTTTTGTACCTATAATGTAGTAAATAGGTTTTTTGTCTAATTGTTTAACTTCAACATTATATTTATTGCTCCAGTGTGCTACTTCTTGGTGAAACTCTTTCAAAATTTCAGCAGCATCATTTTGGTCGCATTTTATTTTAAAATAGTCTGTTTTATTAGAAAGCCCTACATAAGCATTCATTTTCTGGATATGGTCGTGTAAATTAATAATATGTTTTGCAAACTTTTCAAAACCTTTGGTGTTGTCAATCATTTTTTGAGCTTGTAAAATTGAGTTATCTGATTTTGTGTATCCTAATTGTAAAAGTAAAACTTCGGCAGTTATATCTAATTGCATATTTTCTCCTGTAATATTATAAATTTTATGGTATCGAAATTCATTTGAATTTTCGTTTAATAATTTATCTAAATATAACAGCAAAACAAGAATCTGAACTCTTATTAAAGTTAAATGCTTTAATTTTAATAATATGTTGTAAAATAACCGAATAATCTGTAAATATAAAATAAAGGGGTTTAAATGTCAGTATTATTGGAAATGTCTATGTTCCCAACCGATCATGGGGAGAGCAAAAGCGCTTATGTGGCTGAAGTAATTAAAGTTATAAGAGAGAGTGGATTTGAGTATCAGTTAACGCCTATGGCTACTATTATTGAAACGAAAGAAATATCTGAAGCTTTGGGTGTGGCTCAAAAATGTTATGAAAAACTTGAAGAGTTGGGGTGCAAAAGAGTCTATGCAACACTTAAATTTGATATTCGACAAAATCATGAAAACAGAATGAAGAGCAAAATTGCTTCAGTTGAGAAAAAAATTGGGGATGTGTGCAAATAAAGGTTATTTGCACTCACCTTTTTCTACTTCTTTACCGTCTCGAAAATTAAATACTTTTTTAACAGTAAACTTTTTCCCCTCTTCACGGCATTCTTTTCGTTGAGTATTAATATCTTTTTCCTGACAAGCAGTGAAAAAAATCAAAGATGCAAAAATAAATAAGATTATTTTCATGTCTATCCTTTTAAAAATTGTTCTAAAGTAGCTAAGTATAACACATTTTATAAAAATTGTATAAATTATTTTTTAAATATATAATTTTTGTCACACTAATTTAAGAGTGACGGTATTGTTTCTAAACATTCTTCAAGCGCTTTAAGTTTAAAACTTTTACGATGAATTGAGCAGTATCCAAACTCTTTTATTTGTTCAATATGTGCTTTTGTACCATACCCTTTGTGTTTACTAAATGCATATTGGGGAAAAGTAGAGTTAATGGAACACATAAAACGGTCCCTGCTAACTTTGGCTAAAATAGAAGCGGCACTGACTTCTTTTACTGTGGCATCGGCTTTTATTTTAAAGTTTAAATTTAAGATTCCAAATGCTGTATTTCCGTCCATTAAGTACTCTTTTGCCCGAATGGTTTGCATGATTTCATTAATAGAGTGTTTTAAACAGTAACTTAAACCCTTTTCATCTATGAGTTCATTGGAAGTAAAAACAATATGATGGATGGAGTGTTCAACAATCTCATCAAACAAGGCTTCTCTCTTTTTTTCACTTAATACTTTGGAGTCGTTAAGTCCTAAAATCTCTTTTTTTAATACAACGCCAGCTACAACTAAAGGACCTGCAATAGGACCTCTTCCTGCTTCATCTATTCCACATAACATGATACAATTCCTTTATAAAAAGAGTATTATAAAGCAAAGCATATTCAAAAAATGTTAACAAGTTACTTGACATTATATCGCTCAACTTGATATAATAATTTAGCAATTAAATACTAGGAGTGCTAAATGAATAAAATATTCGAAAAACTAACCAATCAACTCAGTGAAACAATCGATTCTTCGGTTTCATTGGCGTTACATAATAAAAATCAAGAAGTAGAGTTTGTCCATATTATATGGGCATTGCTAACAAACACCAACTCTTTACTCAATCAAGTCTTTAATAAAATGAATAAAGATAAAGCTGCAATTGAACTGGATATTAAAAGTTATGCAGGAAAGTTGCCGCAAGTTTCTACTGTGACCAAAGATAATATTAAAATATCAAGAGGTGTGGTTGAAGCGTTGCAAAAAGCAGAAGGCTTAATGTCAAGCAGTGGAGACCAATATATTGCTATTGATACGCTGATATTAGCAAATTTAGACCAAAAAGTGTTTAAAGAAGTTGTTGCTAAGTATGTGGATATTAGTGAATTGAAAAAAACGATTCAAGCCATTCGAGGGGGAGCTAAGATAGAGAGCCAAAGTGGTGATGATGTTTTAGACTCTTTAGAGAAATACGGGATTAATTTAAATAAAAAAGCCATAGATGGACAACTTGACCCTGTAATTGGACGAGATGAAGAGATTCAAAGAATGATGCAAATTTTAATTCGTAAAACCAAAAACAACCCTATATTATTAGGAGAACCAGGTACGGGTAAAACGGCTATTGTTGAAGGACTTGCACAAAGAATTGTAGCTCACGAAGTGCCTTTGAGTTTACAAAATAAAAAAGTTATAACACTTGATATGAGTGCTTTAATAGCAGGGGCTAAATACAGAGGAGAGTTTGAAGAACGACTTAAAGCTGTTATTGATGAAGTGAAGAAAGCGGGAAATATAATTTTGTTTATTGATGAAATTCACACGATTATAGGAGCGGGTGCTAGTGAGGGAAGTATGGATGCTGCGAATATTTTAAAACCAGCACTTGCTCGTGGTGAGTTGCATACTATTGGAGCCACTACGCTTAAAGAGTATCGAAAATATTTTGAAAAAGATACCGCACTTCAAAGACGATTTCAACCTGTGAGTGTAGGGGAACCCACTGTTAATGAAGCCATACATATTTTAAGAGGGTTAAAAGAACGCCT
>Ga0265294_10001723_pt1 | contig 29419 bp, 29 predicted proteins | sample MunlanPumphouse3_FD_192504 | JGI IMG/M metagenome (GOLD analysis project Ga0265294, IMG submission 192504) | Groundwater microbial communities from a municipal landfill in Southern Ontario, Canada - Pumphouse #3 | ecosystem: Environmental > Aquatic > Deep subsurface > Groundwater | place...
TTTCTTTGATTCAGTAAATTGTTTCAGTGATTCTTTTTTATTCTAACTGCTTAGTTTTCTATTTATACTTCCTTGTTTTGGATTTATACTTCTTAGTTTAGGTCAGAAATAGCCTATTTTCGGGGTATACTAAGCCTTTGAAATTTATTTTAACTGCTTTAAAATATAATACCATGGCAATTAAATACTTTAAGAAGAAAAGGATAATTGTTATTAACTCAGTTTTTCAAGAAAGATATGTTCCTAAGATGCAGTTAGACAGTACTGTGGGATTTGAGGAGTTATCAGAAATGATTGAGAATAAGAGTACGATGAGTAGGGGGATGTTATGGGTGTGCTTGCTAATCTGTAAATATAAGCCAGTTTGTTTGGTCTTTGGTGCTTTGTGTGAGTTTGCCTATTGGGATATAGTTCTCTGTTTCTGTACGCACCCAGCCATGGCTCCATGTTCCCATATCTAAGCAAATTGCAGTCTTAATGCCCATTTTGATTAGTGAGGCTGAGAAATCATTTATCTTCATCCTCTGCTGAGATTCTATTATGCAGGGCTTGTTGTCAATGATTACTAATGCTCTTCGGTAGGTTTTCCTTTCTCCAAATATCTTACAATCCATTACAAGAGAGTCGTGGACAAGTAGCATTTGTTGGAATATGTAGCCTTGCTTACGTATTGCTTTGGTCTGCATTGCTTTGAGGGAAAGGTCGATTGGTCTTATTGAAACTTTATTATCAATTATTGAAACATATCCATTAGCTATTGACTTATATCCCCACTTAGCTATTCCTTTTTCAATATGTTTACCCATTATACTTTTTAGGTCCTTGCCTGTGAAAGCAGCTGCAACGGATAGTTTTATTCTTGTGTCATTTGAGTCAGGGCGTATTGTTGTGAACTCTGCATTAGCATTTATTGGGCGATAAACCAAGAGGGTAATAGTTAGGGTGTCTATTTGCTGATATATCGTATCGAGTTCTACTTTTGAAATATTATTATCAGGTCTTAATATGGGATTGGAGTAGAGATTAGAGTATATGCTTAGGCTTATTATTATGGTTAGGAGCGTGACTATAATTTTTCGCATGCTAATATTATTTTTTCACCTTCTGCATTAGTTGTAAAGAAAAGGTAATCATCTCCACCGTCTTTAATCTCTGTACGTTTCCTAATATCTGCAACCATTTGTGGGAAGTTTCTAATTGTTATATTTGCTTTAGGGTAGCGTTCTGAAAGGGTTTTGATGTTCTTGTGATTATAAGGGAACATTGTCGTTATTCTAAAAGTTCTGCCAGGGAAGTCTTCAATCATTTGTTCTGAAATAAAGAGGTGTGAACGAGAAGCTATTTTCTTTGCTGGGTAATAATCTGAAACAACATGATAACCTGCTGCCTTCATAACCGATGCGTTAGGTTCATATAAGAATACATCTCTTTTTATATCGTTTTTGCTTGCAATGTTTGGAGTGGCAGTTGTATGTGTGAATGAGAAATCTATAAGCTTATCATTTGAATCGAAATCAATACAATAATATTTTATTTCTCCTCTGAAGTCTTTCTCTAATACAACGAACAATTCTTTACACTCATTCTTTACAGATATAATATGTATTTCCTTTATACCTGTTAGCTCATTCATTAAACTCTTTATCTCTAACATTGGAGAGAGTTTAAGTGCTATAGTTTTTGCTTTCTTAAATAGCTTTGGGATAAGATCAACAACATAGGGCTGGCAATCTTCAAGGAGGAAGACTTTCTTTTGGTTTTCATTTCTTCTGGAAGGATCAAGGTAGATGATATCAGTTTCTTCAAACTCACCAATATTATTTAAGCTATTACCCTTAATTACTTCAATATTGCTTAGTCCAAGAGTTTCAAAATTAGAAAGAGCTGTCTCTGCAAGTTCAATATCTAATTCATGGTAGTAAACCTTTTTAAGTTTCTTTGCAAAGAAGATATCGTCAATTCCAAATCCTGAGGTTAGGTCTCTTAGTGTTAAATCTTCTGGGAAAAGAGAGGCTTTGTATTTTGCAGTTTGCTGTGATGAGGTTTGTTCGAGGTTTATCTTCTTAGGGAAAATTATATCATCATTTTCTAATAGGAAAGGGAACTTTTCTTCTGCTTTTTTGTATCCTTCAATCTGTCTAACGCAGAGTTTAATATCAATATTTTCCTTTTCAGGTTGTAGCAAAAGCTTTGTAGTGTTTGCTTCTATGTTTTCTTTTATAAATTCTTTTTCTTCTTGACTTGGCTTTTTCATTATGCAAATATAGGAATAATTTCAATCTCCTTATTTGTTGGTCATAAAAAATAAACGTGTATATTTGCATTATTAAACTTTATTAAATGAAAAGTCTCTTTTTAAAATCAACTTAAGAGCTTGGTAGAAATGGTTCTTATGATAGGACTTGATAAAAATTCAATAGATTTTATTATGGCAGAGAAAAAGTCACCTAAAATTGGTTTGGCATTAAGTGGGGGAGGAGCCTTGGGTTATGCTCATATTGGTTTCCTCCAAGCAATGAAAGAATATCACTTCGATGTTGATATTGTTTCTGGCACTTCAATGGGTTCTATTATTGGTGCATTATACTGTGAGGGCTTTTCTCCTATTGAAATCTTAGATCTTGTTGACAAGGAGAATATGAATAGAATTCTTAGCATTGTGAGGTTTAATCCAAGCTTTGGGAAGGGCTTCTTTACTCACGATAAATTATCTCAAGTCTTAGAAAATAATATACCTCATAATGATTTTGCAAAACTAAATAAGAAATTCTATTGTTGTGTAACTGACTTCAATAAGGCTACATATAAATTTGTTGGCAAGGGTAAGCTTTTGAAAGAATATATTATTGCCTCTGCCTCAATCCCTATTATCTTTGAGCCTAAAATGGTTGAAGGGCATCAATACATTGATGGAGGGGTTATGCAGAACCTACCTGTTGAGCCTTTAGTCTTGGAGAAATGTGATATAATAATTGGAGTTGATGTTGTTTCTGTCCCCAATCAATCAGAAGTAAAGGGGCTTATGAATATTTTCTCAAGGGCAATGGCTCTTTCAATTGTTAGCAATACCGAAAAATGGGCTATGAAATGCGATTATATAATAGCACCTAACCTTGAAAACTATACAATAACTGATTTTGACAAAGCAGACGAGTTATTTGATATTGGTTATGAGTATGGGAATGCTTTTTTCGAAGATTATTGCAAACAACAAACAATATAAGTTATTAGTTTAGTATCTCTTCTTTTTGTCTGTCTTTGGACGAGCGTCCCTAACCTTTATGTTGCTTCTAATAACTTTTGACCTCTTACTCCTATATGGACTGATGCCAACAGGTTCCCCATAGAAAGTGCTTTCACTTGAACTACATGATGAGCTTAGGAGAGAAAGGCCAGAAAAAGCTATTATCACAATTAGTATAATCCAGATGTTTTTCTTTATATTTTTCATAGTTTTTCTTTTTTTAATCGAGTTCTTTAATCTAATTAATTATTTATTTGAGGCATCTGAGGCATAAAGCTTGTCATATCAATAAAGAGTGTTAGGATTAGATATATACCGAAGACTATTAGAACGCCTCCAACAACTCTATTGATATATGTAATAACTCTATCTGTCATAAATCTCTTTAATTCGTTTGCAATAGCACATTTAAGCAAGTCCATACAGAAAACTGTTATAAGGATTGAAAGTAGGAATAGGATTTGTAGGTTTGCCTTTGGATAGCTACTTGCAACTCCAACAGGTATTAACCAAAATATCCAAATGCTTGGATTAGCAATGTTGAAAACAAATCCTTTTGCTATTGATTTGAATTGGAATTTTGTTTTGATTTGAAGACCTTTTGGATCAATAATTGTTGCATGGCGTTTCATTGCTGTGTAAATTCCAAATATCAACAAAAAGAAACCTCCAGATACAGCTAATGCTTTCTGTGCTTGAGATGATTCAAATATTGATGATAAACCATACCATGCAATAAATGCCATACAAATATCGCTAATAGATATGCCAATAGCAAGATGAGACCCTTTTTTAAATCCTTCGCTAATGCTTGTTTGCAAAAGGGAGAAGAATGCAGGACCTGCCATCAAAGCAAGGGTAAGTCCAAATAAGATTCCTTGTGTTATTGTTTGAAAATAAATCATAATATGCACTTTGGTTTATTGTTTGAAATGCAAATTTACATAAATATCATTAATAAAGAGCAAAAATAGGACGAATTATTGTATCTTTGCGGACTAAAATATTAAAAAAATGGAAACTAAATTAAACAATATAGCAGAAGCAATTGAAGACTTCAAACAAGGTAAATTACTTATTTGCGTTGATGATGAGGACAGGGAGAATGAAGGAGATTTCATATTTCCTGCTGAGAAAATAACACCAGATATAGTTAATTTCATGATAACTCACGGAAGAGGTTTGATGTGTGCTCCCTTAACAGAGGAAAGATGTAATGAGTTAAATCTCGATATGATGGTTTCTCAAAACACCTCTTCTCATGAAACTCCTTTTACTATCTCGGTTGATAAACTTGGAGATGGTTGCACAACAGGAATCTCCACAAGTGATAGAGCTAAAACAATTAAAGCTCTTGCAGATAAGAACACCAGACCAGAAGATTTAGGACGTCCAGGTCATATCTTCCCTCTAAGGGCAAAGTCAGCAGGGGTTCTTCAAAGAGCAGGACATACTGAGGCTTGTGTTGACTTAGCACGTTTGGCAGGATTGGAGCCAGTTTCTGTTTTAGTAGAAATACTTAACGAAGATGGAACCATGGCACGTTTGCCTCAACTAATGGAAATGTCTAAGAAGTTTGGAATAAAGATAATCTCAATCAAAGACCTTATAGCATATAGAATAAATAACGAAACTCTTATTAGAAGAGAACAAGAGGTTCATTTGCCAACAGCTTGGGGTGATTTCAAACTAATTGCATACACACAACTAAACAACCAAGCAACACATATGGTTCTAAAGAAAGGAACTTGGGAAAAGGATGAGCCAATTGTTGTTAGAGTGCATTCTTCTTGTATGACAGGAGATATTTTTGGATCTTGCAGGTGTGATTGTGGCGACCAACTTCACCAAGCAATGAAAATGATTGATGAGATAGGAAAAGGAATGGTTATCTATATGAGCCAAGAGGGAAGAGGAATTGGACTAGTAAATAAAATTAAGGCATACCACCTTCAAGAACAAGGCATGGACACTGTTGATGCAAACCTTGCACTTGGCTTTCAGGCAGACGAAAGAAATTACGGAATTGGAGCTCAAATCATAAGAGACCAAGAAGCTACCAAAATACGTCTTCTAACCAACAATCCAGTTAAGAGAACAGGGCTTGAAGCTTTTGGCATAGAAATACTTGAAACACTTCCTTTGGATGTAGGTCACAACAAATATAATGAAAAGTATTTGAAGACAAAAGCCGAAAGAATGGGGCATACCTTAAAGATTGATTAAAAGAAGGTTGTATCTTTGTCTGGTAAAATAATTGCAAGGAAATAAACAATTACTCAAAAATTGTATTATATTTGCACTGTAAGTAAACTAAATATATTGAATGGAAGATTTACATAAGCTTATTTCAGGAATAGACTACAAAGTTAGAAAGCTCACAGATGATAAGCATAGATTGGAACAAACACTAAGTAGTTTACAAACAGAAAAACAAGAAATAGATAAGATTGTATTGGAACAATCAGAGTTAATTAATAATTTAAAAGAACAAATTAAAACATTAAAATTAGGAGAAGCAATAAAAAGTAATTCAGATATAACAGAGGTTAAGCTGAAAATAAATAACTTGGTGCGTAAAATAGATAGGTGTGTAGGGATGATAACAACAACTGAGCAACAATAAGTAAATTCTAAATGCAATAGCAAATGACTGAGGATATATTGATAAGTGTAGAGATAGCAGGAAGAATTTACAAGGTTAGGATAGAGAGAGAAGAGGAAGAGATGTTTAGGAAAGCCGTTGAAGCAGTTAAATTAAATATCAAAGATTACGCCAAGATGTATGCCTATAAAGATAAACAAGACCTATTGGCAATGGTGCTACTACAATATGTAACATCTTATATGAAGATAAAAGAAGATAACATTTTTAGTGACAAACAATTAGTAGCAAAATTAGAAGAGATAGATAGCATACTCAGTACGGAAGAATAAATATAGTAATATATTAATATATTCCCGCATCAGTTCAGAAAACAGTTTGGAAACTCAACATTTAAAATTGAAAGGAGAACGCTCATGACCGAGGAAAACAGGCCTTAACCCTTAGGGGTTCTTCGTTAAGAAGACATTGGAAGTTTGATACGTATGGCACTCAAATCTTGTTTAACGGAGTTTTCTTAACTCCTTTTTGGAAGGATGCGGGTTTTTTTATTTTCAACAGCCACTAAGTTTTATCCGAAACACACATATTTATTAGCTACCCTAAAAAGGATAAGAAAAAACTAATTAATACTTATATAACATTATGACCATAACAATAATTGTAAGCGTAATAGTTGCGATAATTTTCACAGGATTAGGAATCTATATAGCAACAACAAGACTTCGCGACACATTAACAAAGAAGTCTGCAAAAACTTTAGTGGAAGCTGAAGAGAAAGCAGAGCTGGTTAAAAAGGAAAGAATCCTTCAAGCCAAAGAGAAATTTCTACAACTTAAAACAGAACACGAGAAACAAGTTCAAGAACGTAACAATCGTGTAATGCAAACAGAAAACAAACTTAAGCAAAGAGAACAAGAGGTAAAGCTTAAGGTTGACGAGTTTCAAAAGAAATACACTGAATTTACAGCAGCAAGAGAAAACTTAAACAAGCAATTAGAAATCCTTGCAACAAAACAAGCAGAGGTTGAGAAAACATTCCAAAAGAGTGTTGAGAAATTAGAACAAGTTGCAGGACTATCAGCAGATGATGCAAAGAAAGAACTAATAGAAGCAATAACAGGCGAAGCAAGATCAGACGCTTCAAGCAGGGTTATGGAGATTATTGAAGAAGCTAAACTAACAGCTAACCAACAAGCAAAGAAAATTGTTGTTGAATCAATACAAAGAACTGCAACCGAAAATGCAATTGAAAACACAGTATCAGTCTTCAACCTTGAAAACGAAGAAGTAAAAGGAAGAATCATTGGAAGAGAGGGAAGAAACATTAGAGCATTGGAAAGCTTAACAGGAGTAGAAGTAATCATTGACGACTCACCAGACGCCATCATCCTTTCATGTTTTGACCCAATCAGAAGAGAAATAGCACGCCTTGCACTTCATAAATTAGTAACAGACGGAAGAATACACCCTGCAAGAATTGAAGAAGTTGTTTCAAAAACAAAGAAACAAATCGAGCAAGAAATCATAGAAATAGGAAAAAGAACATGTATTGACTTAGGAATAATCAACCTTCACCACGACTTGGTAAGAATGATTGGGAAAATGAAATACCGTTCATCCTATGGACAAAACCTACTACAACACTCAAGAGAAGTAGCTAACCTATGTGCAACCATGGCATCAGAGCTTGGACTTAACCCAAAGATAGCAAAGAGAGCAGGACTTCTTCACGATATTGGTAAGGTGCCAGACAACGAACCAGAACTTCCACACGCAGTTCATGGAATGAAGCTTGCAGAACGTTGCAAAGAGAAACCAGAAATCTGTAATGCAATTGGAGCTCACCACGATGAAGTAGAGATGGAAAGTCTTTATGCACCAATCGTACAAGTATGTGATGCAATCTCAGGAGCTCGTCCAGGCGCAAGAAGAGAAGTAGTAGAGGCATATATCAACCGATTAAACAAACTTGAGGAAATAGCAATGTCTTATCCTGGAGTTGTTAAAACATACGCAATTCAAGCAGGTAGAGAACTACGTGTTATTGTTGCAGCAGAAAAGATAACAGATGCAGAATCAAACCAAATCTCAGTTGACCTATCAAAACAAATACAATCAGAAATGGTATTCCCAGGCATGATTAAAGTAACTGTAATCAGAGAAACACGAGCCGTAAACTACGCCAAATAAATAAAACAACTATTACTACTAAACAAGTAGAACAATATATAAATAGCGAAGTCAGTAATGGCTTCGCTTTTTCTTTTATAATTATTTAACAGCCTTTTCTTTTTGATTTTTCTCATATTCAATGAAATCCTTGCCGAAAACATCTATAAATAAAGTATCGATTCTTTCAAGCAATGTGTCTTTTCTATCAAATCTATATGTTTTTGGATAATATGAACCATCATGTTTATAAGTGCTATCCTTTGACCAGTCTAAGCTGTATTTTGGACTATTAAAGATGTTTTTCACATAATTATTTCTCCTATGATATATAATAAGAACATTTCTGCCCAAAACATTATATTGAATATAGGAAAACCTTAAACTATCTTGAAATGGTTGAGGTATTTGCCAGTAAGACATAATAGTAAAGTGCATTTCCCTATTCTTATTATAAATGCAGACAGTATAAAAATCATCCTTATAATCTAACTTTTTACCGTGCACTGAATTCTTAATATAATCTTTAACCTCTGTTTCAAACAAATTAAGGAAGGTCTTTTCTTTTACATTTTCTTTATTTATCTCCTCTGGACTTTTACCTCCCAAATTCATATTACAAGACACCATAAAAACCAAAATCACTATTGATAAGATCCACTTCATATTTTAATTTATTATTTTATATAGAAAGAAAGTATTATTTAGAACAACTTACTACGTTTTATTTCCCAGCATTTGCTTTATGAGTTTTCTCTAAGTTCTCAAAATCAAAATCAGACTTTATCTTGTCAATAATGGTAGTAACAACCTTGAAAATCTCTTTATCGTGTGAGTAGTTGGCAGGACAAACAAAATTAACCCTGTTCTCTAAGATTAGTTTTTCTGCAATTAGTTTCTTCTCCCTATCCTCTGGTGTATATACTGCAATCGAATGTCCACCATGATCCTTAACCAATTTCATAGAAGGAATATCCGTTTCCCCATCCCCAAAATAAATCATCTTCTTAAACGGCACAGGTCTATCCTCTTCAGAAACGTACTCATTAATTGCAATATTATCACTAACACTCTTTATCCCCTTATTAATCTTAAAAAGAAACTGAGTCTTAGTAGTATAATCCACCGCAACCCCAGGCCAAAAAGCAATCCCCTCACTATCATAAAGGAAGGCACAAGCATAAATAGCCTCAAACTCCTTAGCAATCTCCGTCCCCTCAATCATCTCCTTCATCCCTGAAGAATTAATATAATGCTTAATCTCTAATCCCCTCTCCTTACCATACCTATTAACCAAACTAAACCACTCTTTCACTCCCTCAAACATCTCAATATCCTTGCCAAATGCCTGAAACGACTCCCTTTTCAAAGAAATCCCCTTCTCCCTAGCCTCCCTAACCATCAAATTCATATAACAAAGAATAGGACTAGCATCATTATCCACCGACATCTTAGTATTCTTAGTCCAAAACTCCTTAGCATCCTGCCCCAAAGCCCTAATAAACCCAAACTCCTGCATATTACCAGGTGAAAGCGTCCCATCAAAATCATAAACTAATGCCACAATAGGGTTAATGGTCTTCATATTTATTTGTATTTGTTCAAAATATAAACTGCTTCAAAGATAGATAAAGAAATTGAATTGGATTGTGAAATTATATAAAAAAAGTCTTGAAATGTGATTCTTGCTGAAGCAAGTGGCAAGTCGATGGCTTGTGATTAATTGATAGACTATGAAAGGAAATAACGACCAAGACAAGTTGAAAGGTTAAGCTTCCATAAAGACTGATAGATTTGATAGCTAGTTTCATATAAAGAAAATAATTATATTTTTAATTGTTTATAGAATAAAATAGTTGTAAAGTTGCAAAGTATTCTCAGCAGAAGTTTAATAGGATTCTAATTTTTGTCTTAATAAAGTATGAAGATTGAATTTTTAGAACCTGTCTTTTATTTGAATTATTCTGTTTATCTTTGCAGAACTAAAACTAATAAAAAACAATATGAAAAAAATCACTATTTTACTTTTTACATTATTCTTTGGTCTGACAATGTTTGCTCAGAATCAGAAAACTCTTCCTATGGTTGACATTACGTTAGTTGATGTTACTAATACAACTGTAGAAGTTAATTTTGCTCCTAATGCTGCTTGTGCTTCCTATTATATTTTAATCGGTACTGCAGACCAGATGACCATGTTCTCCGCAATGTTTGGCGTACCTATTGATAGTTTGGTTCATCGTTGGGGCGTCCTTAAAGACACACCCTATACGCAATTATGGAGTGGTCAGGATGCTGCAACCGAATATACTATTTACGCAAGTCCAATGGATGAATCAGGAGATGTTTTTCCATTGCAAACGCTTATTGTTACTACACTTTCTGGTGGAGGAAGCGGTTTATCTGAAATTGATCTTCAGGTTTCAGAAATTACGGCTCAATCTGTAAGACTTATTGCCACACCAAACGATCAAACTGCTGTTTTTCACAACGGACTTATTACCGTTTCTTATTATAATGAAATAGGTGCTGATCAGGTAAATGAATATTTTAAAACTGATGGACAGCCTCTATACGAAACAGATAACTGGACTTGGATTGAGCTTATACCTGAAACCGCATATTATGCTATCGGTATTGGTCAAAATGCTGATGGTGTTTGGGGACCTGCTGCCAGAGTTGAGTTTACAACCCTTTCAGAAATTGGGATTAGAGAGCTTGATGGACAGCAATCCAAGATAACCTTGTTTCCTAATCCAAGTAGCGGAACTTTCAACTTCAAATCTTTAGACCAAAACAGTGGAATAGTCTCAATCTACAATAACGCTGGTCAAAAAGTTCATGAGCAAAAGGTTTCAGGATTTGAAAGCTCTATTAATGCTAATGGTTTAGAGAATGGTTTGTATCATGTAATTTTCAACTCTAAAGATTCTGGGAAAATTACTACACAAAAGTTGATTATTCGCAAATAAAGAAAGGAAAACAAGAAATCAAATACTCCTATAAATAAATAGAGACGTCCAAGAAGGGCGTCTCTATTAGTTTATTATTGTTTGTTCTTGGGTAAAGGTATTGATTTCCTTTGTGTATATGTTTATCTCGTTGATTACATATTTTAGTTTATCTCGTTCATCTTTTGTTCCTTGTTTGGATAGTTTAATTATTTCTTCTTTAACTGACCTATTTTTTATACTATCTAGCGTTTGCTTGCATTTTACTGCATCTATTTTGCTTTCCGCTATGTATTGATTTATTTTATGGATGCTTTGTGAGAATATCTTTTCAAGTATATATGCTGAACGCCATGCTGTTCTTATTTGTAATTCTTTATCTAATGCTAAGAAAAGAGGGTTTATTATGTATTTGTTATCTTTAACCATATCAAGCCAAAACCCCCAATTGCCTGTGCGTCCGTGTTGTATTGCATTTCTAAAAAGATATGCTTTTACTTCTTCGCTTTTGTTTTCAAACTTATTACGATATTTATTGATGTTTATAAAATTATCAGGTGAAATAAGGTTTTCCTTATGAGCGAAGCAGTGTTGTTCTTCCCAAAGGTTATATCTTTCAGTGATTACTGCATTTAGACGTTTTAGGTCTTCTCTTTTTCTTAGATATGGATTTAAAACCCATCTTAGGAAAGCTATAATAACTCCAATTATACTTAAAATAGAAGCTGTAATTTGTAATGTTTCCTTCATAATAGTTAGTATTAATCTATATATAAAACAAAGCTAAATCTTCTTTTTACTTCCCCACGCAAAACTTAGAAAAGATATTGACTAAGATGTTTTGGGTTTTTACTTACTTATTATCTAATTTCTTTATCTCTTTATCGAAGTCTGAAATGATTTTTTGTGTTTTGTTAAACTCGTCATATTCTGCTTCTGCTTTTTTATCTGCTTGTTGTTTTGATATTTTCCCTTTGTCTTTTAGGATTTCATATTTACGAAACGCTAAAAACTCATTCACACTTAATGCAAACTCTTCCATAGTAAAGGTGTTTTCTCGTTCGGTCAAATCTTCAATATAGTCAAAATAACCTGTAACGGCACGTTCTAAACGTCGGATTTCTTTCTCAGGTAAATAGTTTTTAGCAATAGTAACATCTGATTTTAATATACGTCCATCGGGTGAGTTTTTCCATGTTGTTAAACCCATATTATCAGATTTCTTATTTGCTTTAGTGTAAATAATTTCAGCTGCTGTTTGTCCTATAATAGCGTAGTGAAACTTGTTTTGTATCATTGCATAGAAATCCTTTGTCGTTGCTGAGTTTTTATTATAATCTATGCTGCACTCTGCAAATATATCAGTTATTTGTTGCCATATACGTCTTTCACTTGCACGAATGGAGCGAACTCTATCCAATAATTCTCTAAAATAATCTTTAGAAAACGCTTCTCTGCCTTGCTTCAACCTTTGGTCATCAAGAATAAAGCCTTTTATAATATACTCTTTCAATTGTTGTGTTGCCCATATCCTAAAGTGAGTACCTATAAGAGATTTGACACGGTAACCCACTGAAATAATTACATCAAGATTATAATATGTAATGCTTCTTTGAACTTCTCTTTTACCTTCGGTTTGAACTGTCAAGTAATCCTTGACAGTTGCTTTTTCAGAAAGCTCATCTTCTTTATATATATTCTTTATATGTAAACTAACGTTCTGCTTTGTTATTTGAAATAGCTCTGCCATTTGCTGTTGTGTAAGCCAAACGGTTTCATTTTCAAGCTTTACTTCAATTTTTGATTTACCATCTTCTCTAGAATAAAACAATATTTCAGATGATGTGTTTTTGCTTTCCATTGACTTAGTCATATAAAATTAATAAAACATTTATACTTTTCCAATAGGTTTTTCATGCTTCAAAGATAGGAGATTATTTTGAACTATAACGATTAAACAAAAAAAACGCCCTTCTTGGGCGTCTCTATTTTTATAATAATGTTTATGTTGTAATAGGTATTGTTTTATACTCCTACTTCATTTAAGTTCTCTAATTTCTTTTTCTCTAAGAACTCGTATATGCCGCCTATGTGTTCACGGACGTTTTTGTTGCCGAACTCATAGACTTTGTCAACTAAGCCGTCAAGGAATTCACGGTCGTGGGAAACAATTATGGCTGTGCCGTCAAAGGCTTTGATTGCTTCTTTTAGGACTTCTTTTGATGGTATGTCAAGGTGATTTGTTGGCTCATCGAGAATTAGTAGGTTAACGGGTTCGATAAGTAGTCTGACCATTGCAAGGCGGCTTCTTTCTCCTCCTGATAGCACTTTAACTCTTTTGTTTATTGCATCGCCTCCAAACATAAAGGAGCCAAGGATTTCTCTTAGTCTAAGACGAATATCGCCCTTTGCTACGTTGTCAACTGTTTCAAAGACTGTTAGGTTCTCGTCTAAGAGTGAGGGTTGGTTTTGGGCAAAGTAGCCTATTTCTACGTTTGTGCCTATCTCTAATTTGCCTTTATATTCTATTTCGTTTAATATACATTTTATTAGGGTTGACTTTCCTTCTCCGTTCTTACCTACAAATGCTATTTTCTCTCCTCTGTTTACTACCATTCCAACTCTGTCAAGCACGAGTAGGTCGCCGTATGTTTTTGTTAGGTTTTCTATTGTTAGGTTGAGGGCTGAGGAGCGTGGGGCAGGGGAGAACTTAAGTCTAAGGCTGGATGTGTCTTCTACGTCTATCTTTACTATCTCCATTTTCTCCAAGAGCTTAACTCTTGATTGCACTAAGGTTGCTTTTGAGGCTGTTGCTCGGAAACGGTTGATAAAGGTTTTGTTTTCTTCTATTACTTTTTGTTGATTCTCGAAAGCACGTATTTGTTGGTCGTGTCTTTCTTTACGAAGCTCTAAGTATTTTGAATAGTTTACTCTGTAGTCGTAGATGTTTCCTAAGGATATTTCTATTGTCCTATTGGTGATAGAGTCAATAAATACTTTATCGTGGGAAACTAATAGGATTGCACTTGAGGAGTGTTTTAGGAAGTTCTCTAACCACTGTATTGATTCAATGTCAAGGTGGTTTGTTGGCTCATCAAGTAGGATTACGTCTGGGTTTTGAAGTAGTATTTTAGCAAGCTCTATCCTCATTCTCCATCCTCCACTAAATTCGGAGCACTGTCTTGTGAAGTCTGAGCGAAGAAAGCCAAGTCCTATAAGTGTTTTTTCTATTTCAGATAGGAAATTACCACTATCTATTATCTGCATCTGCTCGTAACAGTGGCTTAGTTTGTTTATTATGTCGCTATATTCGTCAGATTCGTAGTCTGTCCTTTCCGACATTTGTTTTGTTAGGTTATCAATAACATCTTGTAGTTTATTGATTTTTTCAAATGCTTTTTCGGTTTCTTCCATTACCGTTGTTCCCTCGTTGTGAATCATGTGCTGAGGCAGGTAGCCAACAGTAACATCATCTTGGGCTGAAATTTTTCCTGAGGTTGGCTTGTCTGCTTTTGCAATTAGCTTTAAGAGGGTGGACTTTCCTGAGCCGTTTCTTCCCACTAAACCTATCTTATCTTTTGAATTTACAAGAAATGTTATGCCATCTAATAATCTTCTGCCACTAAACTCGACGGTAATTTGTTCTACTGAAATCATCTATTTTTATTATGAATTTATGTTTTATTTTCTTGCCCTAATGAATCGCTGTTTTAAAAAATTCTTTCTTTGATTCACGGAATTAGTTCTTTGATTCAGCAAATCCTTTCTTTGATTCATTTTCTTCTTTCTTTGTTCTGTTTTTAGGGCTTAAAAAAAGAATGTATTAGAAAAGAAAAAAGGCTGATTAGAAATTAATCTTACAGCCTTTTCTCATATTAATTTTATTGTGTTTGTGAGGAATTACAAAGCTTTATACTTCGCAGTTCTTACAATCACTTACTATTTTGTATTTTGCAAGAGAAGCTTCTTCAAAGTTCATTATGAATGTAGCTGCTTCTTCAACCTTCGATTGTCCCATTCTAATCATTAGCTCTGCTGAGTTTGTGAATGAGTTGCATCTGTTTGCATCAATAACTAGGAGGTGTCCCATTATTAGGTAACCACACATCTCAACCAAACGGCGTGCATTGAAGTCGTAGAACTCAGAGTTTGATCCAAATGAATTAGCTCTTTCTTGTGCCTCTTCAAAACGTTTACGCATTGAAACCAATACCTTCTTCATTGTTGAGAATTCAGGACTAGCTTGTTTTGCTTCGTATTCCTTGATAAGGTTGATATATCCTCCGTTGATTACTCCACGAATTGCTGCAACAACTTGAAGTTGTGATGTTCCTTCGTAGATTGTTAGGATACGAGCATCACGATACATTCTTTCTACTGCGTAATCTTTCATGAAGCCTGAGCCACCATGAACTTGGATTGCGTCGTAGGTTATTTGGTTAGCATATTCTGAGGTGAATAATTTAAGCATAGGAGTTAGGATGTCAGCAACACGTTGAAAAGACTTAAGTGCTTGCCTTTCTTCTGGTTCAAGCTTGCGTTCTTTTCCAATTGCTTCGTATGATTTGTAGTAATCAATGCAACGTGCAGTTTCATAAAGCAGGGTACGACTTGCGTCTGTCTTTGCTCTCATGTTTGCAAGCATTTCATAAACTCCAGGGAAGTTAAGTACTGGTTTTCCGAATTGTTCTCTTTCTTGAGCATATTTGAAAGCCTCTCTATAAGCTGCTTCCGATAAACCCACTGACTGAGCTCCAACTCCCAAACGTGCACCATTCATTAAGGACATAACGTATTTGATAAGTCCCATTTTTCTATCTCCAACAAGTTGTGCTGGTGCATTATTGAATACTAATTCTCCTGTTGGTGAGCCTTTAATACCCATCTTGTTTTCAATACGACGAATGGTTATTGCTCTATGTTTTCTGTCATAAACAAAATAAGATAGACCACGACCATCTGTTGTACCTTCTTCAGAACGAGCAAGGACAAGTTTAATGTCTGCATCACCATTAGTAATGAAACGTTTAACTCCATTAAGTCTCCAACAATCTCCCTTTTCATCCCAAGTTGCCTTAAGTTGAACTGCTTGTAGGTCAGAACCAGCATCTGGCTCAGTAAGGTCCATTGAGCAGGTAAAACCTTGGTTTATCTTAGGTAGGAATTCGTCTTTAAGTTCTTTTGATGCATATTCGTAGATGGTTTCAGCACAGTCTTGAAGTCCCCAAATGTTTGCAAATCCACAGTCTCCACGAGATACTATTTCAGCTGCCATAACATAAGGAACATAAGAGAAGTTTAAGCCACCAAATTCACGAGGAAGGCTCATTCCGTAAAGACCAGCATCACGAAGAGCTTCATGGTTTTGCTGAGTTCCTTTTGCGTAAACTACTGCATTATCAACAATTGTTGGTCCATCGTGGTCAACACTTTCTGCATTTTCAAAAAGGATATCGCCTGATATTTCTCCAACTATCTCTAAAGTCTTTTCGTAGCTATCGAGTGCATCTTCAAAATCAGAAGGAGCATAATCATATTTTCCATAATCAGCATAATTACGTTCCTTTAATTTTACAATCTCTTTCATCGTTTCGTGATGAAGATGGAACGTTAAGCTTTCATTATCATTAAAAAAATTAGCCATATAATTAATCTTTAATTGTCTTTATTACTTTAATAACCGAACTTGAAAGGGTTACTAATAATTACTTAGTATTAGATTTATAATACTTTATCATCTTTGGCAATACTTCCAAAACATCTCCAATAATTGTGTAGTCCGCAATCTTATTGATAGGAGCGTTAGGGTCGGTATTGATTGAAATTATCTTAGATGAGTCTTGCATGCCTACTCTGTGTTGAACAGCTCCTGAAACTCCACAAGCAATGTAAAGCTTAGGGCGAACCGTAACTCCTGTTTGACCAATTTGTCTGTCATGTTCAGTCATTCCAGCATCAGATGCAGCACGTGTTCCTCCAACTTCTCCTTGAATAACATCTGCTAATTCGTGAACAAGTTTGAAGTTTTCTTTTGAACCCATTCCGTAACCACCACAAACGATGATTTGAGCTCCTTTTATATTAATTTTTTGTTCCTCTATATGACGTTCAATTATCTTTAAGCAGAAATCATCATTCTTAGTATAGTCTTCAACTTTAAGGAAGTTAATTACTCCTTTATATGTTGCACTAATAGTTTCTTTCTTCATTACTCCTTCACGAACTGTTGCCATTTGAGGTCTGCAGTCAGGGTTGATAATGGTTGCTATGATGTTTCCTCCAAAAGCTGGACGTATTTGGTATAGAAGGTTTTTATATTCTTTACCTGTTTTGTTTTCGGTATGGTTACCAATTTCCAATGTTGTACAGTCTGCTGTTAGACCTGTACGAAGAAAAGATGCAATTCTGGGAGCTAAGTCACGTCCTACGGATGTTGCTCCAAAAAGTGCTATCTCTGGTTTCTTTTCTTGGAATAGCTTAGTAACTATTGAAAAATGTGGAAGGGTTTGGTATGGGAATAGGCGGCTATCTTGTGCATAGTTGATAATGTCAACACCATAAGGATAAAGAATAGCTTCAATATCTTTGATTCCGTCACCACAAACAATAGCTTCCAATTTAACACCCAATTCATCAGCAAGTTTTCTACCTTTAGAAACAAGCTCCAAGCTTACATCGGCAATTAATCTTTCCTCCGTAACCTCACAATATACAAATACATTATTCATATTTTATTTTCCTTTTCTTGTTTATAAAAGAATTAACCTAAGATATGAGAAGTGATAAGCTCTTTCATCAAGTCGTTTATATCTTCATCTTTAGGAGTAAGAACCTTACTTTCTTTCTGTGTTAATACTACGTTTTCTATCTTCTTAACCTTAGTTGGAGAACCAGTTAGTCCAAGACGACCATCCTCTGCCATAATATCTGCAGCAGACCATTCGTCAATCTTTAGATATGGTTTTTCGTTCCAAATAGCTGAGTAATCTTGTCCAAGTTCTTGAAGTTCTGAATTGCTCTTAGCTTTCTTAAATTTCATTAGGAACTTAGCATTACGAGCACGACATTCTTTTGCAGAGCCATGAACAGTAATTAAACAAGGGTATTTGCTCTCAACAATTTCAACACCATTTTCAAGACGGCGTTTGATTTGAATTTTCTTCTCACTAACCATAACTACCTCTTCGGCATAGGTTATTTGAGGACATTCAAGCTTTTCAGCAGTTTGAGGACCAACTTGGGCAGTGTCGCCATCAATTGCTTGACGACCAGCAATAACTAAGTCAAATTTGCCTAATTTCTTTACTGCTTGTGCAATAGTGTAAGAAGTAGCTAAGGTGTCGGATCCTGCAACCTTACGGTCAGAAACCACAACGCCATTATCTGCACCACGATACATAGACTCACGAACTATTTCAGCAGCACGTGAAGGTCCCATTGTAATAATTGTGATTGTTGCATCTTTAATATTATCCTTAATATGTAATGCCATTTCTAAAGCATTCAAGTCTTCTGGATTGAAAATAGCAGGTAAAGCAGCTCGATTTACAGTGCCATCTTCTTTCATAGCATCTTTCCCAACATTTCTTGTGTCAGGAACTTGCTTCGCTAAAACGATGATTTTAAAACTCATTGTTTCTTAATTAGTTAATAAATAAACGAATTATCCAATTTGCAAAGATACAAAAATTGAACAATCTAACTATAATTTAAAAAGTTTTATGCCTAAATTGAAAAAATTAACTCAGGAAATAAAAACAAAGATATACATAATTATAATAATAATTAACTTTTTATCAGGTAAAATAATGTTTCCTATTAGATATATTATTACATTTGCAGACTAATATATTAATAACAACATAACCCATGAAGAAAAGCTTATTTTTAATTTTATCATTAGTCTTATTAAGCCTTAGTTTTGAATTAGAGGCTTAAGACATTTCAGCAGTAAACAGTGATGGAGATACTATTTATTATAATATAACATCTACTACGTTTCCTTATACTCTTGAGGTGACATACAAAGGTGATGATTTTGCTCCTGCTTCTCCACATAAGTATATGGGTGACTTGCAAATCCCTTCTACTGTAATGTATTATACTGTTTTGTATAATGTTACATCGATTGGAGATTCTGCCTTTCATTCATGTGATAGCTTAACATCAGTAATTATAGGGGATTCAATAAAAACAATTGGTAATAATGCTTTTTTAAATTGTAGCAGTTTAGACTCAATTACAATTCCTTTATATGTTACTATAATTCAAAGTAATGCTTTTACGGGTTGTACAAGTCTGTCAGTATTAAATTTTAATGCTATCAACTGTTCGAATATGACTTCTCCTTTTAATGGTTGTTTGTCGTTAAAGACTGTTAATGTTGGAAATAGAGTAAAAGTAATTCCAAGTGATGCTTTTTCATATACAAAGATTGAGACTGTTAATATGGGCGATTCCGTTACAACTATTGTTGCCAATGCTTTTATGAGTTGTTATTTTCTAAGTTCTATAAATCTACCGAATTCTCTTATATCTATTGGTGCTTTTGCTTTTTATAACTGTAGTGGATTAACATCTATCAATATTCCTAATTCAGTTTCTTATATGGGGAATTCTGCTTTTGGGGGATGTTCTGCATTAACCTCAATCATTCTGCCAAATTCTCTTACTGTTATTCATAGATCGATGTTTGCACATTGTAGTAATATTACAAAAATTGTTTTGGGTGATTCCGTTACCTCTATTAGAGAATTTGCATTTTCAAATTGTAGTAATTTAGATACAATAATATTACCCAATACATTGGATTCATTGGGTGCTGGAGCATTTATGAGATGTTTCAATCTTTCTTCAATAAATCTACCTTATAATGTTACTTCAATTTTAAATAATACATTTTCAAGTTGTACAGGACTAACTGCAATTACATGTAAAAACAATGTGCCTCCAGTTATTACTTATGGAGGTTTAGATGCTTTTTTCTTAGTTCCCAGAAATATTCCGGTTTATGTGCCTTGTGGTTCTGTTGAGATATATCAATCTAATCAAGATTGGAACTTTAGTAATTTCATACCATCTTCTTTCTGTATTTACGCATCCGACACAAACATTACATTAACTTCTGTTACTCTTAATGCTAATTGTGCTGATACAAACATCACCGAGAAAGGGTTTAAATGGAGAAAAGTAGGGGATAGCTTTTTCAACTCTCATATTGACACATCATCAATCTTTCAACATAATATAAGTAATTTATTACCTGGCACAGAATATGAATACAAAGCATATTGTGTTTCTAATAATGAGATGTTTTATAGCCTAATTGATACATTTGCAACAGAAAAATGTGTATTTGTAAGTCATTCCAATCTTACATCAACCACAGCAACTCTTAATGCTATTTCAACAGTTTCAAATTTCACAGCAAAAGGTTTCCAATGTAGACAATTAGGGACAACAGCATTTAATAATTATATTGATACCTCTTCACTATTTCAATATACAATTACCAATTTACTTCCTTTTACTAAATATGAATGCAGAGCATATATTGAAATTAATAATGAATTATCTTTTAGTAGTATAGATACTTTCTTAACTCTATGTAGTGATTCTGTTATTAGTTTGCCTTTCTATGAAGGATTTGAGGGTAATTTAACTTGCTGGGTAAATTTCAGAAATTCAAATGATAATGTGGTTTTTGTCAATTCAGGTGAATATCCAACTTGCGCTCCACACGAGGGAACAAAAATGCTTATGTATCGTTCTTATTTTATTCAAGCAGATAATTATGCAGGATATATTTCTCCAAAAATCAACATTCTTCCTAATAGCAAATTAAGTCTTTGGATTTATAGGACTAATGGACAGTTTTCATCAAGTAATGAAGGTGTAAGAGTTCTAGTTAATTCCATTCAATCAGAACATAATGCAATAGAAGTAGGATTTGTTTCAAACAATAAATTAGATGCACCAGTAGCTTATTCTGATGGTTGGCATAATTATATAGTAAATATTCCTTCTTCAGAAATAGGAGAGAAGTTTGTCATATTAAAAGCAGAATCACAATATGGATACAATATTTACTTTGATGATTTAAGCATTTATACCACTCCAACAATAACAACGAATATCAATGCTTCAATTTGCCAAGGAGATGCTTACACTTTAAATGGGTTCAATGCTGATAGCGCTGGCACTTATATCCGAAACCTTAATACAATAGTGGGAGGAGATAGCATTGTTGTATTGACGTTAAATGTTATTGAAACACCTATTCCAACGAATTTAGTTTTAGATAATATTGCTAATTATTTTGAATTAAGATGGACAGGCAATAGTGAGAGATATATTATTTATCGTAATGATATTTTAATTGTAAATTTAATTGATACATTTTACAAAGATGTTAATGTTGTTGAGGGAACAAACTATTGCTATAAAGTAAAATCAATAACAGGAAATTGTGAAAGTGAGTTTTCTCAAGAGGCTTGTCAAGTTTTCTTAGGTTTGAATAGCTTTATTAAGCCTGACCTTTCTATTAGTTTATTCCCTAATCCAACCAATGAAAAGGCTGTTTTGGAAATAGAAGGCTTAACAAAAGATGTAGATATTATTCTTTATGATATAAACGGAAGAAAACAAAACCAATATTCTTATAAGAAAGGACAAAAATCACTAACTATTGACGTAAGTGCTCTTGCAAAAGGAATTTATAATCTTAGAATGTCTAATGAAAATATCAATATTAATAGAAAATTAATTGTCCAATAGTGTTTTCAAGCTTTCAGTATTAAATTATAGATTATCTATTTTTATTATCAAATTTTGGTTTGAGATAGATTAATTTAGTATTTTTGCAACTTATAACTTTAAAAAGATTTAAATATGAAATTACTTCAAGGAAAGGTTGCTCTTATTACTGGTGCGTCTCGTGGAATAGGCAAAGCAATTGCTGTTCGTTATGCTCAAGAGGGTTGTAATGTGGCTTTTACAGATATTAAGAGAGATGAGAATATGGAGTTATGCGAAAAAGAACTAATTGCTTTAGGTGTTAAGGCTGTCGGTTTTGCTTCTAATGCTGCATCTTTTGAAGATAGTGCTAAATTAGTTGAAGCTGTTGCTGCTGAATTTGGAAGAATAGATATATTAGTTAATAACGCTGGTATTACTCGAGACAACCTATTAATGAGAATGACTGAAAAGGATTGGGATTTAATTATGGATGTTAACCTTAAGAGTGTTTTCAACCTAACACATGCTTGTCAAAAGATTATGCTAAAACAACGTAGTGGCTCAATTGTAAATATGAGTTCTGTTGTTGGAGTTAGTGGTAATGCTGGACAATCAAACTATGCTGCTACAAAGGCTGGCATTATTGGTTTCACAAAAAGTATAGCTCAAGAACTTGGTTCACGTAATATTCGTTGCAATGCAGTTGCTCCTGGTTTCATCATCACTGATATGACAGGTCAATTGCCAGAGGATGTTCGCCTTGCTTGGGAAAAGAAAATACCTCTTCGCCGTGGAGGTTCTCCAGAGGAAGTTGCAAAGGTTTGTGTGTTCTTAGGAAGTGACCTTTCAAGCTATGTAAGTGGTCAAGTTATTAGTGTTTGTGGTGCAATGAACTGTTAATTAAAAATAAAATTATAATATTATGATGAAGAAAAAATTCGATCCAGCAATGGCAATTAACTCTGTTGCAGAAATCTCTCCAGAAAGAGGTATCAACCCAAACGTTAATGATTCAGCAACTTTTTGCTTTCCTAAAGGTCAAACAATGACCGATACTTTCACTGGTGATGTTCAAGGATACTATCTGTATTCAAGACATTGGAATCCATCAAACCTATCTCTTTGTAATGCTCTTGCAGCAATGGAAGGAACAGAGGCATCATGGGTAACAGGTTCTGGAATGGGAGCAATCACTTGTGCATTACTACAATGTGCTAAGATGGGAGATCATATAGTTGCTTCAATGACTGTTTATGGTGGAACATTTGCTTTCCTAAATAACTATGTAAAAAGATTTGGTATTGAAGTAACATTCGTTGACACAACCAATCTAAAACAAGTTAAAGATGCAGTTAGACCTAACACTACAGTTATCTACACTGAAACAATGTCTAACCCACTACTTAGAATTTCTAATGTAGGAGAACTAAGAAAAATAGCTGATGGAGCTGGAGCAAAACTTATTGTTGACAATACTTTCACTCCAATGGTTTTCTCTCCTTATGTTTTAGGAGCTCATATCGTTGTTTATTCAATGACAAAATTTATTAACGGAAAGAATGACTGTGTTGCTGGTGCAATTTGTGGTGACCAAGACTTTATTAACGCTTTAATTGACGTTAATGATGGAACGGCTATGCTTTTAGGACCAGTCTTAGATAGTTTCCGTTCAACTTCTATCCTTAAAAATCTATACACTTTGCATATTCGTATGCAAAAACATGGTGAAAATGCTTTATATCTTGCAAAGAGATTTAATGATATTGGCATCAAGGCTAACTATCCAGGACTTGATTACCACCAAGACCACCAATTAATGGTTGACCAAATGAATAAAGGATATGGTTTTGGAGGTATGATTTCAATTGACCTTGGAACAGCTGAAAAAGCTAATGCATTTATGGAAGCAATGCAAGATAGAGGAGTTGGATACCTTGCAGTATCTCTTGGATACTTCCGTACTCTATTCTCCTGCTCAGGAAAATCAACATCTTCAGAGGTTCCAAAGGAATACCAATCAGAAATGGGAATGAGCGAAGGGCTTGTTCGTTATTCTGTTGGTCTTGATAACGACATGGAAGCAACATTTGAAGTAATTCAAGCAGCACTTAAAGATTTGAAATTCGTTTAAACGATAATTGAAATTTAATTTCAAACACATTATCCCTATTCATTTAATTATGGATAGGGATTTTTCTTTTCTAATACTTAGTTTTATTTTTCTAAAATCAAGTATTAATTTTCTAAGTCTTTGTTTTAAATAAGTAAGGTGGCAGGTTACTCATAGTAAGGTGGCAGGTTACTCGAGTAAGGTGGCAGGTTACTTTCACTAAGGTGGCACCTTGTAATTTTATTTCTTTGATTCGTAAAATTCCTTCTTGATTCTAATAATTTATTACTTGACTTTCTTAATATATGTCTTGCAATCGTCGATGTGCATTCACTTTAAGCTCATAAATTTCATTTTTATGTAAATTTTATGCGAATATTCTTGGTGTTATGAACATAAGTTCGTAACTTTGCAAAATAAATTAGATATAATATTGTAATGGCAAGACCGCAAAAGACAAGAAAATTGACAAGTGTTCCAAGCATTTCTGGCTTTAGACCCTATGGTAATAATGTTAGAGGTGGGCAAAAGAATGCAGTTTTTCTATTATTAGAAGAATACGAAGCTCTTAAGTTAAATGACTATGAACATCGCATACAATGTGACGCAGCTCAAATAATGCAAGTCTCTCGTCCAACCCTAACACGTATATATATGTCAGCCAGGCAAAAGATTGCGACAGCATTTGTTGAAGGAAGGCAGATAATTATTGAAGGAGGAAAGGTAGAATATACTAAGGGATGGTTCTCTTGTAATGATTGCCTATGCACGTTCGACAAAATGGAAGAACATGATTTGGTATGTCCATTATGTAAGAGCCAAAACCTTGAAGAATATATTGATGAGCTGATGATGGGAGAGGTGAAAGAAAAAGATAAGCCAGAGGAGGAATTTTGTAGAAGGAAGTTTAGGCATAGAGGTAATAATAATAGTAATAATATATAAACCAATTAAAAAATAAATAATATGAAAGTAGCAATAACAAGTAGAAGTAATTCTATGGATAGTTTGTTAGATCCACGTTTTGGACGTTGTTCTTATTTTGCAATACACGATACTGAAACAAAAGAAACAGAATTTGTAAAGAATCCAAATAAGGACGTAAACGAAGGTGCAGGTCCAGCGGCAGTAAAGTTTATCGCATCCTATAAGGTTGAGAAAGCTGTTGCAGGTGAGTTTGGGTTTAAGATAAAATCACTGATGAATCAAGTAAATATTCAGATGATAGTTATTCAAGAAGAAAAGACAATTAAAGAAATTGTCGATATGTTAAATAAATAATTATAGATATGCCAAACAGAGACGGATCAGGCCCAGAGGGTCAAGGAAGCGGAACTGGCCGAGGAATGGGCATTTGCGGGTCAAATGTTAATTCAAACCCAGAAACAGAAACATTAAATAATAATCGTTTTGGTAACAGAAATGCTTGCCAAGGCAAAGGTAGAGGAAACAGAGGTCAAGGATTTGGACAAGGTTTCGGACAAGGACAAGGTCAACAAGGACAGCAAGGTCAAGGTCGTGGTCAGGGACGTGGACAAGGACGTGGTCAAGGTCTAAGTAATTAATTGATTAAGTTAAGCGATGGAGTTATAAAGTATAGCTCTGTCGCTTTTTAAATTTATAATATAAAATTTTTATGAAAAAACGTATTGCAATACCAACCGAAAGCGGTGTTTTATGTTCACATTTTGGACATTGTGAATCATTCTATATAGCAGATATAGAAAACAACAAACTTGTATCGAGTGTTTTCGTTACGCCTCCTGCTCATGAGCCAGGTCTTTATCCAGCTTGGGTAAGAGAACAAGGAGTAAGTGAAGTTATATGTGGAGGAATAGGACAAAAGGCAAGAGATTTGTTTGCTGAGCAAAGTATAGTAGTTTATTTTGGAGCTGATAATAAAGATCCTGAAAATTTAATTCAAGACCATTTAAACAACATGTTGAAAACTGGTCAAAACGAATGTGATCACTAATGAAAATAGCTATAGCAAGTGGTAAGGGAGGCACAGGGAAAACCTTTGTCTCTACTAACCTCTTTAAAACATTTGAATCCTTAGGTCATTCAACTTTGCTTCTCGATTGTGATGTTGAATGTCCTAATTCTTTATTATTTTTTGACTTAAAGAAAATCTCTGACACCAAAGTAACAGAATATAGACCAATAATTGATGCTGATAAATGTGTTTACTGCGGTTTATGTTATGAGTATTGCGAGTACAAAGCAATATTTTATGTGCCAGAGTTAAAACATATCAAAGTCTTAGATAATCTATGCCATGGATGTAAGGCTTGCTCTATTGCGTGCAAGCACGGTGCTATTGAGGATTCAAGCACTGAGATTGGTAATGTTTCATTTTTTAGTGATTCTAAAAGTCATATCTTTATTGAGGGCAGACTTAAGGAGGGAAAGATAGCGTCAATCCCTATCATTAAGTCAGCTATCAAGGAGGCTTCATTATTGTCTTATGAATATCTCTTAATGGATTCTTCTCCAGGAACTTCTTGTCCTTTTATTCAAACGGCAGTTAGGGCAGACTATATTGTTTTGGTTGCTGAGCCAACACCTTTTGGATTAAGTGACCTTAAGCAATCGGTTGAAACCTTAGACTCTCTAAATAAAGATTATGGAGTAATTATTAATAGGTCAGGACTTGGCGATATTGAAGTATATGATTATTTGAAAAAGAATGACATACCAATTATTGCCGAAATTCCATTCTCAAAAGAGATAGCTCGTTGCTATTCTGAAGGTAAATTGGCTGTTTCTTATTTAAGTGAGACAAAGGAGTTATTTGAAGTAATCTGTAATAAAATTATAAAAAATGGAAATAGCATTTCTTAGTGGTAAGGGAGGAACAGGGAAATCCTCAATTTGTGCAGCTTTTATTTCTATTGCTAAGAATGTAATTGCTGTTGATTGTGATGTTGATGCTGCAAACCTCTATTTAATTTTCCCTCCAAAGAATACCGTAGAAACAAATTATATATCTGGCAAGAATGCTATAATTCATCAAGATAAGTGCACCCTGTGTGGATTATGTAAGGAATTATGTCAGTTTGATGCAATAAATATTGTCAATGGAAAGTTAGAAATAGATCCTGTCTCTTGCGATGGGTGTGCTCTTTGTTTTAGACAGTGTCCAGAAAAGGCAATTGAAATGATTGAATCAGACGATAGTAAACTCTACTTTGGTGATTTTAGAAATGGTTCTATAATTTATGGTAGATTATCGCCAGGGGAAGAAAACTCTGGTAAGTTTATTGCTGTTGTCAGGGCTCTTGCGAAAGAGAAATCGAAAGAGCTTGGCTTAGATAAGATCATTATTGATGGTCCTCCTGGCATTGGCTGTCCTTTTATGTCAACAATAACTGGAGTAGATAAGGTAGTAGTTGTTACAGAGCCTTCTATGTCTGGCTTGGTTGATTTGAAAAGAACTATCGATGTGGCTAAAAGCTTTATGCAAGAGATTTATGTTATTATTAATAAATATGACTTAAACCTTGAAGTGACTGATCAAATCAAGGATTATTGCTTAGGGATGGATGTTAAAGTTATTGCTTGTCTGCCATTTGATAAAGAAGTGGTGGATGCAATGATAAGGAGTAAAACTATAATTGAATATAATAGTGATTCTGATATTTCTCAAAGAATAAGAGAGGCTTATCAGATTGTTTTTAAAAGTTAATCAATATAAACACATGGAAAAAATAGCATTAAAATCGATTAAAAACATTATTGTCGTTGCCTCTGGAAAGGGAGGGGTTGGTAAATCAACTGTTGCGGCAAATCTTGCTTTAGCCCTTGGAAGAAAAGGTCTTAAGGTAGGCTTAGTGGATGCAGATATTTACGGACCATCCGTTCCTGCAATGTTTGGTCTTGGCATGCAAGACGTAGCACAATTTGAAGAAGAAGGTCAAACTAGGATTATTCCTGTTGAAAAGTTTGGAATAAAACTAATGTCACTTGGTTTCCTTGTTCCGTTGGAAAAAGCAATTGTTTGGAGAGGTCCACTTGCTGCAAATGCTGTTAAACAACTTTTCACAGATGTTGTTTGGGGTGAGTTGGATTATCTAATTGTTGACTTCCCTCCAGGCACAGGCGATGTCCACTTGACAACTTTCCAAGATATTAGAGTTGATGGTGCAATCATTGTAACAACTCCTCAAGCAATTGCGGTGAATGATGCAAGAAAGAGTGCAGAGATGTTAACCAATGAATCATTAGCAATACCTTTTATTGGAGTTGTTGAGAATATGTCATGGTTTACGCCACTTAATCATCCCGAAGAGAAGTACTATATCTTCGGCAAGGGTGGTGGAAAACTTATAGCTGAAGAATTCTATACCGCAGTTTTAACTCAGTTGCCACTAATTCAAGATGCTTTTGTTGATGGTAGGTTAAACCTATACACAAGTGACAAAACTCCAATGATGGGTTTATTTGACGACCTTGCAGGTAGAGTTATTGAGAAATCTAAAAAATAGATTAATTTTAATATCCTTTCTTATGTACTTGCATATAAAAAAGACATATATTTACTAAAGTATTACTCTAATGAAAATACATAAGGAAGGATATAAAATAATAGCTTATACAGGCCTACTATTAATTGCTCTATTGATAGGATTGAACAGTTTTATTAGTGGTATAGCTTGGTTTATAGTAGCTATTATTTTTATAATATTTGAGTTTTTTATTATTAGGTTTTTTAGAATTCATAAGAGAAGTTTCTTAAAACAAGATAATCAAATCATTGCTTCAGCTGACGGTACTATTGTTGCTATTGAAAAGGTTTTCGAATCTGAAATACTAAACGCAGAATGCATTCAGGTTTCAACTTTTATGTCTATCAATAATGCCCATGTCAATCGATATCCTATTTCAGGAAAGGTCTTAACTAAAAAACATCACAAAGGGAGCTATTTGGTGGCAAATCATCCTAAGTCATCTGTTTTAAATGAAAGGATGTCCATTCTAATTGAAACAAAGAATGAAGAATTGGTTTTAGTACGTCAAGTTGCTGGCTTTGTGGCAAGGAGAATTGTCTGCTATGCTAAAGTAAACCAAGAAGTAGAGCAAAGTAAAGAGCTTGGATTTATCAAATTTGGCTCAAGAGTAGATTTATTCCTACCCTTAGATACCCAAATCAACGTTAAACTTAACGACAAAGTAAAGGCAGGAATTAGCATTATTGCAACATTATAATAAGTCTTCGTTTCAGCAAATTGTTTCGCCGTTTCAACAAATTGTTTCGCTGTTTTATTTTCGTAGATCTTCGTTTCATTAGAACAATATAATAATTCAATAAATTATCAAGTAATATGATAGTTAAATAAGGTAGTGTTAAGGAAATTTCTTAAATTTGCACATTAATTTATTAATTATGTTATTAATTTGTGATAGTGGATCAACAAAGGCCGATTGGTGTTTGGTTGATAGAGATAATAAAAGGCAGTTTTTCTCTACTTGTGGGATGAATCCATATAATATAAGTGCTGAGGCTATATCGCAGGAGATAGAATCGGTTCTTATATCCAACATAAATCCAAAAGATGTTCATCAGCTAAAGTTTTATGGTGCTGGATGTAGTTCCCAGG
>Ga0265294_10001725_pt1 | contig 29379 bp, 29 predicted proteins | sample MunlanPumphouse3_FD_192504 | JGI IMG/M metagenome (GOLD analysis project Ga0265294, IMG submission 192504) | Groundwater microbial communities from a municipal landfill in Southern Ontario, Canada - Pumphouse #3 | ecosystem: Environmental > Aquatic > Deep subsurface > Groundwater | place...
ATTGTGCCTATATTGTACCAAATAATACATGTATATTTGTTAATTGATTATTTTGATAAAAATTACAATGACGATTTTATAGGCATTGTTAGTTATTATTAACTACAAAGAATTAATAAGTAGTTATACTAAAAAAAGGAATATACTATGGATGTACAACCAGACAAACAAAATATTGATAAAGTTTTTTCAAATACAACTTACTACATAGATTTCTATCAAAGAGAATATAAATGGACAAAAGAACCTGTTGAGATATTAATGGATGATATATTTTATAGATTTAACTCAGAATATGAAAAATATAAAACTAATGAAATTGAACTTGAAGAACTTATTGAAAAATATAATTGGTACTATTTAAATACATATGTTACAAATAAAACCGATGGAAGATTATTCATAGTAGATGGTCAACAAAGACTAACAACATTGACATTAATTTTGATAAAACTATATAATTTATCAAAAATATTTGAATCAGAATTAAATGAATGGATTTCGACAAAAATAGTTGGATTGTCAGGATATAAAAAACAGTTTTGGATGTATCATGTTGATCATATTAAAACAATGGAACAACTTTTTAATAACGAAACATTATCTAAAGTAGATGTAAGCTCAGGTATTACTGCTAAAAATATGTTAGAGAATTATAAAGTAATTGATAAATGGATTGACAAGCGTATAAACGATAAACATAAACTTGAAAGTTTTATCTTTTATTTTTTAAAAAGATTGGTATTAATTAATTTAGATGTATCCCAAACAGACGTGCCTATGGTATTTGAGGTAATTAATGACAGAGGTGTAAAACTTAAACCGTATGAAATTTTAAAAGGTAAACTTTTAGGACAGATAAAAAAAGATGAACTTGAAAGTTTGAAGTTTAATGATTTATGGGATGATAGTATTAATAGCATTAATAATTATTCAGAAGATGAAGTTGATGAATTTTTTATGTATTTTTTAAGATCAAAATATTCAGAGACTAAAGGTGAGGCAGTAAAGTATGATTCAAAAAATTATCATAGAACTATTTTTTCTATACAAGATATAAATTTAGAACATAATGATGTTAATATTAAAAAATTTCTTAAAAATGAGTTTAAATATTACACTAAACTGTATGCAAAAATTTTAAAATATTTTGATAAATATCATGAAGAATATAAATTTGTTTTTTTCAATTCTCTAACTGATATGGATACACAATTCTTATTAATCATGTCCTCATGTAATGTTGATGATGAAGAAGAAAATGAAAAAATAAAAACTATATCCAAGGAAGTTGATAAATTTTATGTACTTACTCAACTGCAAAGAAGTTGGGATAGTAATAAATTTTCTGAATATATATACCAAATTAGTAATGATATAAGAGAAAAAAATTGTAATCAAATAGAAGCTATTTTTTCTAAACATTTAAAAAGATTTATAACAGAAAAAAGAGTAATTGAAACTAACGACGAATTTTCATACACTTTATTTAAAGATACAGGTATAAGTCTAAATCCTAGGTTTAAAAGATATTTTTTTGCAAGAATAGAAGAGTTTATTGCATTAAATACAAATATGAATATGAAGCATAACTTTAGTGATTTAGTTACTAAAACAGGTTCTGTAAATGGTTTTCATATAGAACACATTCTATCATTTAATGATGAAAATTTGAATTTTTTTAATAACGATGAAGAGATTTTTGAAAATGAGAGAAATAGGCTGGGAGGACTCTTATTATTAAAAGGAAAAGATAATATTTCCAGTAGTAATGAACTTTATGAAGATAAATTAAAAACTTATGCGAATACACTTTATTGGAATGAAACACTTAGAGAGGATACATATAAATCTAAATTAGATTTTACTAATTTAACATCAAAGTATTCATTGAATTTTGAGTCGTATTATGAATTTGGTAAAAATGAATTAGAAAAAAGACATAAATTACTTTTTGATATTAGTAGTTTAATATGGTCAAAATGTACACAGAATGAAAAAGTTCATAATTAAGGTATAACAACACTTAGCAGTGAACACTTCATGTCACTGAAGTCAATCGTTATTAGTCAATATCTCTAAATTTAAAAGTTAAACAAACTTTTAAATTAATATAGTATGATAAAAGTATGAATTAAATATTACTAATATTAAGGAGTTTAGTTATGATAAGAAAAACAGTAACAATAAACGATGATTTATTTCATAATCTAGAATTAAATCAAATTATAAATCAATATCAATCTTTCTCAGAATTAGTATCAAATGCTTTACAGCTATTAATAGAAAAACAGAAAAAAGAGCAATATAAAAAAGCGATGATAGAAGCTTCGAAAGATGAAGTATATATTCAAGATATGAAAAGTATTGAAAATGAATTTCAATACTCAGATTTTCTCGAAGAGAGTGCTTTGGCACAAGAGAATGTAAAATGAATCAATATGATATATATTTAGCTGATCTAAATCCAACTATTAGTAGAGAACAATTTGGGAAAAGACCTGTTTTAGTTATTTCAAATAATTATGAAAACCTACTTGATGTAGTTACAATAATTCCTATAACTTCGTTAAAAGATGGAAGAAAAATATATCCAAATGAATTATTATTGGAAAATGAACTTGAAAAGCCATCCATCTTGCTCTGCCAACAAATTAGAACTATTTCAAAAAATAGATTAATTAAAAAACTAACTTCACTTGATAGTTATATTACTCAAAAAAAAATACTAGATATACTTTGTCTAAGATTTGAAAATTTAGATTAAGCACCTATAACAAAACAAAGGAAAAGAACAAACAACAAGAGGATTTTTTATCATTTGTTAGCTGTTCTTTACTGCTAAGAAAAAGAGATTATCAAAGAGGTTGAAATCACTTGTCTTTCAGTTCAGTCGCTAGACATCCACAATAATTTTCCACAAAAATTTTACAATTAAATACAAATATGATATCCTTTTTATTAGAATTATCTCTGCACAAAGATCAAGAAAAAAGGAGATTGAGATCTATGAAAGCTGAAGAATTTGACAAAATCTTTGATGATAACGAAGAAGATATAATAAAACATCTTGATTTATCAACGATTAAAAGACCTAATTTAGAACCAAAAAGAATTAATATTGACTTTCCTACATGGATGGTTAAAAAACTTGATGAAGAAGCACAACATATTGGAGTAAGTCGTCAAGCAATCATAAAAACTTGGTTAGCTGACAAAATTATGCAAAGAGAACATCACAAAAATGCTGTATACCAAAATATATGAGTTAAAAGTGGTATTTGATTTATTTTCAAAAAAAAGGGAGGTAGTCGCTACTTAAAAATCTAACAAGTCTATAGTTAGAAAATACTGACCTTTTATTTTCTAAAATTAGCTATATAAAAGACCAAATTTTTACTGAGTCATATTGTCTTGACGATTAACTTAGTCGTTAGACTACTATTAAACATAAAATTAATAGAATAAAAAATATTGTCACTCTAGTAGTATATCAATAAAATAAATCAACCTCAAAAAAACCATCAATCTTTTAGATATATTAATTAACGATGTTCAAATATCACTAGAAAACAGAACCATTATATATTACAATTTAGTGATAATTAATTATTAAGTGGTTATTATGAGATATAAGTTTTAAAGGGATCTAAAATGTCAACAGTCGAAGCTACTCAAAAGTATTTTCTTATTGATAAAATTGTAATAACAAAAAACTCAGTTTTGATATATGACTTGTATAAACGAAATAGCAATAAAAAAGCCGATTTATTTTTACGCAAAGGCACACCTGTTATCGCAGATATTTACGATAATCTAATAAATCAGAATTGCATTTTGTATGTTCATGAAGATGAAAAACCAGAGTATGATAATCATCATTCAGACGTAGCTGGCAAAAATGTTGTTCCTCAACAAATGGTTGCTTTGTATAGCAATTTCAGTAACAATATGAATCAATTCTTTGAAAACCCAGAGTCAATGAGCAACTATAAAGTAACCAAGGAAAATGTTCAGAGTTTAGTTTCAACGGTCTTAAATGTAGAATACGATGCCTCTTCTTTTCTTTCTACGCTAGTGTATGAATATTATACTCATACACACTCTTTAAATGTTTGTGTATATGCTATAAGCTTAGGAAAGAATTTAGGTTTAGGAAAAGACGCCTTAGATGAACTAGGAACCGCTGCTATGTTGCATGATATTGGAAAAAGTAAAATTGACAAAAATATTCTTGATAGAAATGGAAAACTCAGTGAAGATGAATTTAAAGAGATACAAAAACACCCTGTGCATAGTTGGAACATATTAAAGCAGTTGGGCATTAAAAATAAAAATATTTTAGCAGGAGTGAGAAGCCATCATGAAAAACTTGATGGTACAGGATACCCTGATAATTTAATGGGCAAAGATATACATATTTACGCAAAAATTATTGGAATATGTGATGTTTTTGATGCAATGACCACAAAAAAAACCTATAAAGACTCTAAAAATACTTTTGAAACACTTATTTTAATGAAAAAAGAGATGAGAAACCACCTTGACTCTGTTTTAATAAATCATTTTATTTTAATGCTAAAAGAGCAAAAAATGACTTGATATTCAGTTTGAAAAACGTAGAGATTACACTCTAAGTTATCCTTCCTTTTTAAATATTTTCATAAATAAATTCTTTTATAATCAACTTTTTGTTACAATATTGTATATTTATTCATAACTGACCAAAGGACACACTTGAAAAAAAACACTGATGGATACAACGAAAGCGTAGATTATACTTATGGCTACTACCCATACTGGACACCTTCTAAACTAAAACTAGCTTGTATTCAAAGAGGAATAGAAATCCCAACTATTACAAACGCATGTGAATTAGGATTTGGTCAAGGTGTAAGTATGAATCTCCTATCGTGTACAAGTGATGTAAAATGGTATGGTACAGACTTTAATACCAATCAAGCCAACTATGCACAATCTCTAGCAGACCAAACAAACAATGGTGCTAAAATATACAATATGTCATTTGAAGAGTTTAACAATGTAGAAGAACTCCCAAAGTTTGATCTTATTGCAATTCACGGAATATACAGCTGGATAGATGAAAAGAACCAAGCCATAATAAATGACTTCATAAACAAACATCTAAGCGCTAAAGGTATGGTATATATAAGCTACAACACCAAACCTGGAACTGACGCTTTTAGACCAGCACAACATATTATAAAACAAGTAGCAGAGCAACTCACAACCCATATAGAAGAGCCTAGCTTAAAAATAAAAGCAACACTCGATTGGATGGAGAAGTTTCATACAACAGACCCAGCCTATCTTAATGCCTTTGCAACTATAAAAACTAGACTTAACAGCCTTAAAGGTGGTGATGTAAACTATATCTACCACGAATACCTCAATGACAACTGGTTTAGTTTCTACTTCTCAGAAATAGCTAAAAACCTAGTTCCTTGTGGTTTAAAATACTTAGGTCAAAGTCTATACAATGAAGATTTAGATATATTAAACTACACAAACGAACAAGTAGAAGTGTATAAAGACCTACCAACTCCACTAAAACAAGATGTACAAGACTCTATGACAAACACACAATTTAGAAGAGACTTCTGGATGAGAGATGCAAATGCAATTCCAGCTGATGCTAAACAAGAGTTTATAAAAAACCAACAAGTGATACTATCAACACCTTACGACCTTGTAAGCCTTGAGATAAAAGGTAAAAGATTAAAAATAAACCTATCAAAAGAGTTCTATCAAGTAGTAGTAGACCTCCTCGCTGATTATCAACCAAAAACAATACAAAGTCTAAAAGAACAACTAAACTTCTCAGATGCACAAATAATAGAAATCATAACAGTACTAAACTCAATGGGAATGGTAGCCCTAGTAGCCGACACAAAAAGCTCTAAAGCAAACCAAACTAAATGTGATGCCTTTAATAAAATAGTACTAGAGGAAGCCAGCAATACAAGTAATCTAAAACTATTTGCATCATCTGTAATAGCAGAAGCAATACCTATATCAGACTTGATAATACACTTGATGATGAAAGCATATAAAGAAGGAATAACCACACAAAAAGATTTAGTACAATATGTAGTAAAACACTACATCAAAAAAGGCTTAGGTTTAAAAACCCCTGAGGGTGGAGTAGCTGCTAATAAAGCAGACCTAACTAAAGAGATGAAACCAAGAGCAAAAAAATTTATAGATACATGGCTGCCGTTTTTTAAGGCACATAAGATAATGTAAGATACCATCAAGGTATCTGATCTTTCTAGCTACTAACACTCAAGAAGATTGTTCTGTTACCCCTAAATCATGGAAACAAAGACTTATTATAAGGGGTCTACTGCATTATTTACTATTAATTATAATCACGAATTCTCTAAAATAGCCAGACAATCTTTCGTGTAAATAGTTTTATTTTCTATATCTATTTTTACAATATACATTTCAATATAGGGAATTAAAAAAAGTTTTGGCAAACCTTTTTCTTGTAGTTCTTTTGAGGTTTGTACTTCAAAATAATCACTGCTGGGTAATCTTTGTATCTCTTTTACTTCTCCTAAAAGAAGCGTTTCATCTTCTACAATTTTGCACCCCATTAAGTCAAACCAATAGAATTCATTTTCCTTTAAAGGGCATGATTTACGTGTTTCTTCAATGGTACTGTAAAGTTGTTGATTAATTAGCCTTTTAGCCTCTTCAGGTGTTTCAATGCCTTCGAACAAAATGATTCCTCGGCTTTGGTTGTAGGATTTAACAGTAAGAGTAAGGGCTTTGTTGCTTGTAAAAGTAGCACCATTTTTAAACTGGTTTGGGAAGTCAGATTCTAAATAAACTTTTAAAAAGCCTTCTAAACCAACGGTTTTTCCTAGCTTTCCAATATAGATTTTATCATTCAATTTAGACACTTAGTTTGAGATAACTTGGATTTTATATGAAATACCATCTTTTGCTTTACACCCATTTGCCATGGTTTTAATAGCATTAATCATATTTCCATTTTTTCCAATTAACTTTCCAATATCTGCACTGTTTGCTACGATAATGATTTCTGCAAAAGTATCATCGATTACATTTTTTGTAACGATGATCTCTTCTGGGAAACTCACAATCAGCTTTGCATATTTTTCAATAAAATTACTGATCATAATTCTAATTATTTAGCTGCAAGCTTTTTAACTTTTTCACTAGGTTGTGCACCAACACCTATCCAATAATTGTATCTCTCTTCATCAATTTTAATAACTTTTGGTTCTGATACAGGGTTATAATACCCAATAGATTCAATCCATCCTGAATCTCTTCTTTTTCTTGAATCTGTTACTACGATTCTGTAAAATGGTTTTTTGTTTCTACCCATTCTTGTTAATCTAATTGTTGTCATACTTTTTTCCCTTTAAATTTAATTTTATAGTATTGAATTCTAAACTCATGTTTGTAAGTTTACAACTCAATACTACTTATATGCCTATCTTGGAAGTTTTGGCATGCCGCCTGGCATTCCTTGCATCTGTCCTAACATATTTTGTAGGCCTTTCATTCCGCCTTTAGAAGAGAGCTTCTTTGCCATTTTTGAAGCATTTTTAAACTGCTTAAGCACTTTATTAATCTGTACTTCTGAAAGTCCTGAACCTTTTACAATTCTTTTTTTACGACTTGGGTTCATTAACTCAGGATTATCTCTTTCTTTGGGTGTCATTGAACCAATTAACGCTTTAATTCGTATAATTTCACTTGAGTTCTCAAAATCCATATCTTTAATTTGTCCTGCCATTTGTCCAAGACCTGGAATCATAGAAATTATAGATTTCATACTTCCTAATTTACTCATCATATTAAGTTGTTCTAAAAAATCGTTATAATTAAACTCGCCTTTTTTAATCTTTTTACTGACTTCTTTGGCTTTTTTCTCATCAATTATTGCCGATGTTCTTTCTGCTAACCCCTCAATATCTCCCGCACCCATTAACCTGCTAACAATTCTTTCAGGGATAAATACTTCTAAGTCGGGCATTTTTTCACCCGTACCAATAAATCTTAGCGGTACTTCAACTTGGTGTGCAATAGATAAAGCAACTCCCCCATTTGTATCGCCATCGAATTTTGATAAAATCACCCCATCAATACCAATTTTTTCTTTAAATGTAGTTGCAGTTCTTGTAGCATCGTGTCCCGTTAAGGTATCTGCTACATAAAAAATTTCATTGGGTTTAATAGCATTTTTAATTTCAAAAAGCTGTTTCATAAGCTCATCATCAATTGCTAAACGCCCTGCTGTATCTATTAACAACACATCGTATAAGCCTGAAACTGCTTTTTTCTTAGCATCAAGTGCTATTTTAACAGGATCTTTTTCATTTTCATCATAATAAATATCTACATCAATTTGTTCAGCAATTTGTTTTAACTGCTCAACTGCTGCTAATCTTTGTAAATCACACGCAGCTACAAGTACTTTTTTCTTTCTCTGTTTTAAATAGTTAGCAAGTTTTCCTGTAGTTGTTGTTTTACCACTTCCTTGAAGTCCTGTCATTAAAATAACAGTAGGAGGTGTGTTTGAAAATACAAAGCCTTGATTTCCAGAAGCAGTTAGTAAAGAAGTTAACTCTTTTTGAAGTGACTTCAAAAATGACTCTTGTCCAATACCCATTTGTTTGGTAGAGACTTCAATATTATAAATTAAGTCTTTAGTTGTTTTGTGATGTACATCGGCTTTTAAAAGTGCTTTTTTTAACTCTGCCGTAGCTTTTTTTAAAGAAGTAATATCGTCTTTAAATCGAATTTTATTAATAGTATTTCTAAATGAACCGGTTAAAACATCAAACAAAACAGATCTCCAAATATTTTTTGTGTTGGGATTATAGAGGAATTATTCTTTAATACAGATTAATTCACTATAATATTTTAAGTCAATCTTAATCTCTTAAAAAAGAGTAATGCCTTTAAATAGGGGCTTTCTATTTTTTTATTCTTAATTTTTACTTAACTTGTGCTACTTAACTTCCTAAGCCAAAGACATTAAACTCTTTAGGTTCTTTCGTTTCAAATGAATATCCCAAAATTTCTGTTTTTTTAGAGTGCAACAATACTCGTTTTATATTCGCAGCCGTTTTACCATACATGGCATCACCAATAATAGGAAACCCTAAAAAGTTTAGATGAACTCTAATTTGGTGCGTTCTTCCCGTATCTATAACTACTTTTATTTTTGATTTATTTCCTTCTACAAACAGAGGATAAATCGTTGTTTTTGCTGATTTCCCTAGCTTTAAATCCACTTTACTTTTTGCTATGCCTTTTGTTTTAATGGTTAAAATAGGCTTGTCAATTTCAATTTCTTCAATTACTTTTCCATCTACAATTGCTACATACTCTTTGTAAACACGGTTCTCTTTGAACTCTTTAATGGCTTTACTTTGAAACGCTTCATTTTTAGCAAAAAGCATTACGCCACTTGTCTCTTTATCTAATCTATTTAACAATATATATTCAGGATATTTTTTTGAAATTTCATCGGCTGTTAAAAAAGCTGGTTTATCCACAACAAAAATATCATTATCTTGAAATAGGACTTTAAGTTTTGAAACCTCTTTAATATTAAAGCTCGTTTCTGCATCTATCTCTCCTCTTGCAATAAGAACCTTTTTATTTCCCACATATACCAACCCTTTATCAATAAGCTCTTTGGCTTTTGAATTAGAGATTCTCTCTTGAATTGCAACTAACTTATACGCTTTATCGTATTCCATGAATTTCCTTTATAATTGGTTCAACCGAACCAATATTTACTAATTTTGATTTTTTTATATTTTTTATATTTTTCATTGTTTTATTCAACTCTTCTTTTTTTACAAGCGTATAGTTTTCTATGGCTTCAAAAAGAGGCACTTGGTTAAAAATGTGTTCCCCACTAATTATTGCACAATTAAAAAAAGCAGGTTCTACTGGATTGTGTCCCCCTATTTTTTCAAAAGCTCCCCCTAAAATAACGGCATCGCTTATGGCATAAATATTATTAAGTTCACCCATTATGTCTATTAATATTATATCACTTTTAAAATGCTCTTCTTGTGAAAAACGGTGATACGATATACCTTTATTTTCTACAAAATTTCTAATTAAAGCATCTACTTTATCAAATCTTTCAGGATGTCTTGGAACAATTATAAGTTTTCCTAAAGATACATCATACGCATCTAAAATCAACTTCTCTTCATTTTCATGCGTACTTCCAGCTGTAATTATGTACTCTTTTGGTCTGTCAAAAACCCGTGTAACCACTGGCAGTTGCGCTAGTTTAATGTTTCCAATAACCTCAACATTTGTTGCTCCCAAAGATTCTAATCTCTCTTTATCTTTTAAGCTTTGAGCATAGACTTTATCAATATTTTCAAATATTTTTTTATAAAGAAATGAAAACCGTTTGTATGAGTTATAAGATTTATCCGAAATTCTAGCATTAATTAAATAGGTTTTTACCCCTTTTGCTTTTGCACATAAAAAAAGCATATACCACAGTTCAGCTTCCATCACAAAAAGTGCTTTTTGTCTTGTAACCCAAAAAGGTAAAAAGATTTCAAAAGGCAAATATCGAACCTCGTTAGTTATTTTTTTTGCCTCTTCATATCCAGTATTGGTAATAACTGATAGATTAATTTCATCTTTAAATTGTTCAATTATAGGTTTAATTGCACGAGTTTCACCAAAAGAGCAGCAGTGAAACCAAATACCCTCTTTTTGAAAGCTTGGATTATTTTTTAAAAAAAACTTTGATGGTATGGCATTTTTATACTTGGGATTTCTTAATTTAATAAGTAAATAAGGAAGTGCTAGAAGATATACTATTAAACATAAAAAGTAGTAAATTGTACTAAAAAGGCTCAAATTAAGCCTCTTCAGATTCTACTTCTTTGTATAAAATTCTTCCACAGTGTGGACAGTTTACAATCTCTTCTGCTTTAATCACTTCAGCAAATGCTTTATCACTAATTTTCATATTGCATCCGTAACAGGCTTGTTTTCGTACAGGAACAACCGCGGTATCTTTTGCCCATCTTTTTATTTTTTCATAAAAGGTTAATATTTTGTTATCGAATTTTTCTAATAACAGCGCTCGGTTTTGGTAAACATCGTTTCTATCTTTGTTTAACTCTTCAATAGCATTGTCTACGCTAACTTGAACTTCATTAATCTCTTCTTGCTCACTAGCTAGTTTTGTTTTTAACTCTTTTGAATGCTCTTCTTTAGACTCTATTAAGTTATCAAATCGTGCAATCTCTTCATTAGCAAATGAAATTTGTTCTTTGGTGATCTCTTCTTCAAGTTGTAAAGCTTTTAACTCTTTTTCATTTTGAACTTGACCATGTTTTTTTGAAATTTCGTCTAATTTTGCTTTTAATTCAACTAAATGTGTATTGTTTTTTGATTTTTTTGATTTTAAATCTGCTGTTTCAACCTCATTGGATTGAATTTTTGATGAGATTGAATCTGCTGTTTGTAAAAAAAGTGCTAATTTACTTTTTTCATTCTCAATTTTTGGCTCATAGGCACTAATTTTACCATCATACTTTGATAATTGCACTAACTGTTCTAAATATTTATTCAACCGTTTCTCCTTATATATGAAACACAAATGGGTTTTTCGAATTTGACATTATAGCTTGTATTTTATTTTTTTTCAAATAATTGTTACAAATTCCCAAAAGTAAAGTACTGAAATGCTCTTCACTTTCATAATGTCCAATATCAATTAAAGAAATTCCTCTAGCTTTTGCTTCCATAGCATCATGATATTTAATATCACCCGTTAAAAAACAGTCAGCTTCTACTTCTGCTATCATTGACATTCCAGAACCTGTAATTAGTGCCACACTTTCAATATTTTCATGGCACTTTACACCTTTTTTACTCTTTAAATTCAATTTTTTTGCAATATCTTTATAGAATTCATCAAAAGATTTATCTACTTTTGCATAACAAATATACTCTTTTGTATCTTCTATTTTTAGACCCAATATCTTCTCTGCTACATATTTATTTAAATGAGTTTTATCAAAATTAGTATGCATACAAATCAAAGCACAGTTTTTTAAAATAAGCTTTCGTAAATATTTTGTAGCCATAGAGTCGTAATTAACTCTTCTTAATGGTGAGAAAATCAAAGGATGGTGCGTAATAATCAAAGAATTCTCTTCAACAGAGTCTAGCAACTCTTCATCTAAATCCAAGCTAATATAGACTTTTTGAACTTCATCATTTTCATTACCCACTAAAAGCCCAGAATTATCCCATTTTTCTTGCAGTTCAAAAGGGGAAAGTTCATTTAAGAAAGCATATATCTCTTTTACTTGCACGAGTTTAATAACCCAATCTTTTTAAACGCACGGGCTCTTGTTCTTTATATAAAACCGCACACCCTTGTGCCAGTTCTCTGACTCTTAAAATATAACTTTGTCGTTGCGTTACGGAGATAGCTTTTCTGGCATCAAGAGTATTAAACGCATGACTTGCCATCATACACTGATCATACGCAGGAAGTGGGAGTTGTGCTTCTAGACATCGTTTACACTCATTAAACGCATCATCAAAGTGTTTAAATAGCATAGAAGTATCGGCAATTTCAAAGTTGTATTTAGAAAATTGGATTTCACTTTCTAAATGAATATCTTTATACGTTGTAGTTCCATGTTCATTTTTATTCCACACAATATCAAACACGGTATCTACACCTTGTAAATACATGGCAAGTCTTTCTGTTCCATAAGTAATTTCAACGGCAACAGGGTCACAAGCTAGTCCGCCTACTTGTTGAAAATAGGTAAATTGAGTAACTTCCATACCATCAAGCCATACTTCCCAACCTAACCCCCATGCACCCAATGTAGGCGATTCCCAATTATCTTCTACAAATCGTATATCGTGTTTAGACACATCAAGACCTAAAAATTCTAACGACTGCAAATACAAATCTTGAATATTAGAAGGGCTGGGTTTAATTAAGACTTGAAACTGATAATACGAACCTAACCTATTTGGATTCTCCCCGTATCTTCCATCTGTTGGTCTTCTACTTGGTGCTACATATGCCACACTCCACGGTTTAGAGTCTAAACTTCGAAGAAGCGTTGCTGGATGAAACGTTCCAGCACCCGCTGGAATATCATAAGGTTGCACAATATTACACCCTTGACTCGCCCAAAATTGTTGAAGTTTTAAAAGAAGTTCTGAAAAAGTTACCATGTATTTAATTCCTACTGCGTTATTTATTGTGTTTAAAAGTATTTGGTGCTTGTTTGTTTTTAATAGACGTTAACCTTATTGCACTGTTTTAATTAAAAAGTGCAATAAGTGAAGTTATATTTATAAAATAACTTCTATTTCTCTTGAATCAATACCAACAGATTTCTCTTTTACAATTCTGTCTTCTGTTAATTTTGCTGCTAACTCTTTGTCGCTTAGAGCTAAAATTTGCATTGCTAGGTACGCTGCATTAATAGCACCCGCTTTCCCTAAAGCAACCGTAGCAACAGGCATTCCAGAGGGCATTTGAACAGTTGAAAGCATGGCATCCATTCCGTCCATAGCTCCACCTTTCATAGGCACTCCAATAACAGGTTTAGTAGTACTTGCAGCTACGGCTCCTGCTAAATGAGCAGCCATGCCAGCAGCTGCTATAAACGCCACTGCTCCTTTTGCTTCAGCATTTTTAATATAATCTTGTGTTCGTTGAGGGCTTCTATGAGCCGATGAAATTATCATCTCATATTTAACATTAAATTCCTCTAGTGTATTCGCACAATTTATCATTATTTCATAATCAGATTTGCTGCCCATTATTATTGATACAAACTTCATCTATCATTCCTTTTTTTAAATTGGGCTATTTTATCTAATTTTTTCTAATAATTTAATTACCTTAGATATTTTCAACTCATTCCAGCTTTTAAAATCGTCCACATTTAAAGCTTCATTTTTAAATATAAAATTCGAAAAACTCTTGCTTTGATTTTTAATTTTAATAGGCACTACATACGAATAATATTTAAGTCGTTTTGGAATTAACTCTTCTTGCGTAAACAAAGCCACAGTAGGAATAAAAAATGCATCACTAATATGATAGGTTGATGTATCTACAGTTATCACACATTCCATTTGAGAAACAATATAGACAAAATCAAAAAAACTCTTTGAATAAAATGATAAATCTATAAAATTATCATTTTTAACATTTTCAATTTTTAGGGCAGTTACCACCACATAATCTTGATTAAAGTCAATCAGTTTTTCTAATATTTTTTTAGAGTTTTCAATAGGAATACTTCGTGTTATATGCGCTGAATAAGGGTGAAAAAGAAGTAATTTGCCTTTATTCTTAATCTCTTCAATTTTCTCTTGAAGCTTAGGATTAACATGATACTTATGCAAGTGCAATTCATTGTGTTTCTTTTCATCTTTAATTTCTTCATAATTAAGCCCAAAATGGCGTAAAAAAAAGTCAATATAAGGCAACTCTTTATAATAAAATGACTGTTCGTAACTACTGGTATCTATATAATAGTCGTATCCTGAAAGCTCTTGAATGGTAATGCTTAAAGGCATCACTTTATTTATAAAGGTATAACTTTCAAAGATTTCTTTGTCTCGCTTATAGTAGCTGTTAGAAGATGCTTGTAAATAGATATCTAGCGTTAAATTAGTGCATTTTTCTTTAAGTTTTTCATGCAAAATACGAATAGCACTGCAAAAATTGATAATTTCACCTAAGTTATTGCTGCTGTAGCCCACAATAACTAAACGAATCTCATTTTTTAAAAAATCTATTGAATCAAAAGGAGTCAGTTGTTCTTCTAAATAACCTTCAATTTTTTTATCAATTTCAGGGTTCAAAACAGAGTTTTGCTCTTTTATAAGCGTTTCATAGTGCAAAGAGTTTTTATACTCATTTTTAAAATTAACTCCAATTTTTCTAGGAAAAAGCGTTGAATTTTCAAACCGTTTTTCATCTACAATTTCAAATTTAAAATCTTCTTGTTTTAAATTAACAAAGATTTTTTTTATATCATTAAACTCATCATACGTGGCACAATAGATATTTTCATTAATCCACAAACCATCTTTCTCAAAGCGTTTGTACGCAACAAGCGTCGAATCTATGAGCTTAATGTTAATATTATTCGTTACACTAAAATAAATCATGAATTACAGAAACTCTCCTCTTCTTCTTCATTTTCTACTCGAAACATGGTTAAATACGGAAGTCTGCCTGGTAACTGAATTTTATTAACATTTCCACTGTGAACGGACTCTAACTCTTTATTGGTTTCTGTAAGTATTTTTTTAAACTCAATATAATATTTGCCATTTTCATCTTTTTTAATTGAACCAATCTCATTATCGCACTCTTTTATTTCTGTATTTAAAGGTGCAAAAATTTCAATTTTTTCATTGGGGTAGGTTTTATATTTGCATAAAAAGTGCATCTCATCTTCAGTTACAAGTCCACTGACTTCATAACTTCCCTTGCTTAAAGCATATTCATGATTTTGTGAATCGGTTCTGTCAAAAGGTCTGTGAAGTAAATAGGCATCTGTAAAACCTCTGTTTTTAGTAGTGGCAAGTTCTTTTTGGTATTTAGAAGCATCAAAACATTTTTCATACGAATCATCAATGGCTTGACGGTAGGTATACGCAGTTACGGCTGCATAATAAGGCGATTTCGTACGCCCTTCTATTTTAACCGAATCAACCGCACCCGTGGCAATAATTTCATCCACATAACTTGCTAAATTCATATCCTTGGCGTTAAAAATGTACGTCCCCACACCCTCTTCTTCTTCCAGTCTAAAAAGTGTTCCATGCTCTTCATTTGCAGCAAATAAAGTGTACTCAAAACGGCAATCATTGGCACAACTTCCACGGTTTGGAACTCTTCCCATTTGAACGGCACTTACTAAACATCTTCCGCTGTACGCAAAACACATGGAACCATGAACAAATATCTCTATTTCCATATCGGGAAGCATTTTTTTTATCTCTTGCACATCTCGTAAACTGATCTCTCGTGCAGCAATAATTCTACGCACTCCCATGTCATAGTAGACTTGGGCATCTAAATAGTTCATAACATTAGCTTGTGTTGAAAGATGTATAGGAATTTGGGGTGCCAGTTCACGGCACAATCTAACCACCCCTGGAGCTGCCACAATCAAGGCATCGGGATTGAGTTTTGCCATTTCTATAATATGTTTTTTAAGAAGTTCAATTTGTGAATTAAAAGGAAACCCATTAATCGTAACATAGACTTTTTTACCCAAAGAGTGAGCATAATCAATTCCCTCTTTGAAAGTTTCAAGCGTAAACTCTTTTCCACTTCGAATCCGCAAAGAAAAGTGGCTTACCCCACCATAAACAGCATCTGCCCCATAAGCAAAAGCAATTTTGAGTTTTTCCAAATTTCCAGCAGGACTTAAGAGTTCTATTTTATTCATCATATTCCTTACACGTAAATTAGCATATATTATTTTTTGGGATTATATCTAAAAAGAGTTAAGTTTCAAATGTTAATTCTTGTGTGTTGAGTATTAAGTGTTAAGTTCCAAAACCCCGAATTTTATTCGGGGCTTTGCTGCAGTTTGTCAATCCTTAAAATAAAGATTAACCTTCTAAATAAACTTGCCATGAAATATTCCATTATTAGCTATTAATTACTAAAAACTCTCCCACTCTCCATCATCACTTTTCTTAGAAGCAACCGTCTCACTTTTTTTAGCTAAAACAGGTTTAGAACTCTCTACTCTATGAGTTTCAAGTTTTTTAGGCTCTTCTTTTGTTTTTATATTTTTTTTCACAGAAGAATCAGTAGTTTCATTGGTAGAGGCAATTATTTTACAGTTATCTATTTTAATTAAATCCAACAACTCAAATACTTTGCACATACTTTTTTCTAAATCATTAGATACCTCAACTAAGCTCTCTTTAGCCTCCTCTTGCACATTGCCATCAATATAGCGTTGTACATTAGAGTGAACTAATTTATGAGCCTCTTTTAACTCATTCCAGCTAGAAGTTTTTGTATATATTTCACCTTTTAACTCTTGTTCATCAATCCATTTTCCTAAGTTACAACTATGATGGTCAGTAACCTTCCAAGAGGTAACTTCTTTGCCACCTAATTTAGCAAAGTTAGTATTTTTAAAGACAATGTGATCATTTTTAAGTTGTGCGATTTTAAATACCATATCCACATCACAGGTTTGATTATTTCTACTTTTATCATAAGTAGCTTTACTGGCAATATTCAATAAGTTTTCAGCCATAGCTCTAACTTCATTAGACAGCCTATTAATATTTGAAGCAGAAGACGCATTCACCTGCGTAGCACGGTCTAAAACAGCAACAGTATCATTTATTTGCACAATTCCAGACTCTTGCTCTTTACTAGCAGAAGTAACGCCTGCAATTAAATCAATTGTTTGACCAATTTTTTGATTTAAATCCGAGTACCCAGCAATCATATTATTAGCAATAAGTTTTCCTTCATTGGCTTTTGAAGTGGCACTTTCAACTATTAGTTTAATCTCTTTAGCAGCTTCAGCACTTCTTGAAGCTAGGTTTCGCACTTCAGCAGCAACAACTGCAAACCCTTTTCCAGCTTCTCCAGCAGTTGCAGCTTCAACTGCTGCATTAAGGCTTAGAATATTAGTTTGGAACGCAATTTGGTCAATAACAGTAATGGCATCGTTAATTGAATTAACTTGTTTATCAATATCTTCCATAGCTCTTGTTGTTTTAGTTGCTAACTCTTCTCCTGTTTTTGCAGAGACATTTAAATCATTTGCTAAAGCAGACATTTTACTCACATTTTCAGTGTTGTTTTTAATATTGCTGGTAATTTGTTCAATAGCAGCGGCTGTCTCTTCTAAAGAAGCCGCTTGTTCATTGGCAGACGTAGAGAGGTCATTAGCAGAAGTTGACAATATTTTAGTATCTTCGTTTAATTTATCCCCCGCTTGATTAATCATGCATAAAAACTCAGAAATATTATGCCCTACTAACACAGAACTTTTAGCAATTGATGCAATAATTCCCCCCGATTGGTCATCGTTTGTATTAATTTGAAGCTTATAATTAGACTTTACATACTCTACTAAATTGGCATTAATTTGAGAAAGATTAATAAACGCTTTATCAATCATTGAGTTAATAGAAAGTCTTAACTCTTCTACCAACGGATTATTTGAAGTTGCATGAACTCTATAGGCATAAAATCCATTATTAACCTTAGAAATAACCTCTTCTACTTCTTTAATAACTACTTCATCTTGTTTAGCGTTTTCATTAAGCAGCGTTAAATATCCATTAAAACTATCTACTATTTTTCCAATTTCATCATCATTTACTTTTTGAATGTTCTCTTTAACATTGCCTTTATTACTCATAAGATGCAAAATAGCACTATCTAGCTCTTCTAAAGGCGTTACAACTGCTTTTTTAATCAAAAATCCAATAAATAAATTTAGAATTACCACACAAATTAAGGTAAAAATCACCATAGTTGTTATTATAGAGGTAATCTCTTCATTCGTCTTTTTTTGCATGGCAAGAACTTCATCTTCAATATTATCCACATACTCGCCCGTGCCAATAATCCAATCCCAAGGCTCAAATTTTTGTACATAAGAAAACTTAGGTTGAGCACTCTCTTTTCCAGGTTTTGGCCACATATACTCAACTAAGCCACCACTTTTGCTTTTTTGTGTAACTGTAACCATTTCATTAAATAAAAATTTGCCATTAGGGTCTTTTGATTGCGATAAATCTTTTCCATTTAAAGCAGGTTGCATAGGGTGCATAATCATTTTAGGATTAGAATCATTAATCCAAAAGTAGCCATCAACTCCATATCTCATTTCGCCAATAGTTTTTAACGCTTCTTCTTGTAGTTTTGAAGTAACATTATCCACATACTCTCCTGTTCCAATTACCCAATTAAAAGGTGCAAACAGCTTTACATATGAAACCTTGTCTTGAGGTTCATTAAATCCTGGTTTTGGCCACACATAATCCACAAAGCCATCGCCATCTTTACTAGCAACTTCAGCAAAAAGTTTAAAAATTTGTTTCCCTTTTTCATCTTTAAAGTTGTACAAATCTTTGCCGTCTAGTTCTCTTTTTATAGGGTGAATAACAATTACTGCTTGAGTATCATTAATCCAAAAATACCCCTCTTTCCCATAACGAGTTGCTTCAATAATTTCAATTAGTTTTTCTTTGAGTTCTGCATTTGAAACTTTTCCATTATACTTTTTATACTCCCCATTTAAAATAGAAAATAAAAATTCAGTTTGCCCTTTTAAATAGGTTTGAACTTCTTCTTTTACTTTTTCTTTAGATGTCCTTTGATAAAAAGAATCGACAGATTTCATAGCTAGAGATACATAGTTTTTTAACTCTATCTCTTTTTTGGCATATGCTTCTTTTTCAAAATTAATAACATTCTCTTTAGACAAGTTATTAATTGAAATAATAGAATTAGTCCCCATAACTATTGCTACTACAACTATTGCTACAAAAGAAAGTATAATTAACTTTCCTTTTATTGACATTCTACTCATCATAATCACTCCTTAAAGCTATAAACCAATTATTTATTGACTCATTTTATCTTTAGAATAGCTTAAAAGTCAAGCTTTTAGCGACTGTCAAGCCCTTTTTAAACAAATAGTTTTAAATGTGTTACCATTTAGCGTTAAGTGGGAATTTAAGAAGCTCAACCTTTTTAAAATTATAAAACCATTACTTCTTAAATCAACAAGAGTAAGTTGATTTAAATTCAAACGCAGTTGGTCTGGCTTCGTCTGGCCATACTTGTGTTTCAAACTTATAGTTTTGATATTTATTAATCATCTCTTGCGTAAATACTGGTTTTAAGAAATCATTGTCTCTAATAAGAGCTTCTAGTGAACCTCTTAATGTGTGAGGCATTTGAGGAATTTTTCTCTCTCTAATTTCATCTAAAGACATTTCATATAAATCTTCATCCATAGGACCAATTGGCTCTGTTTCATTAGCAATTCCATCAAGCCCAGCACAAAGCATTGCTGCAAAGGCTAAATATGGACAAGAAGTAGAATCAGGGAATCTCATTTCTATTCGTGTTGCTTTCTCACCTGCTCCATAAGGAACTCTACAAGAAGCTGAACGATTTTGAGAAGAGTACGTTAAAATAGAAGGCGCTTCAAATCCTGGAATTAGTCGTTTATATGAGTTTGTTGAAGGGTTTGTAAATGCAGCTAAGGCACGTGCGTGTTTGAAAATTCCTCCGATATAGTGTCGAGCAGTATCACTTAAATTTCCATACTCACCTTGTTTATAAAACAAGTTTTTTCCATCTTTCCAAACAGATTGGTGCACATGCATTCCACTTCCATTATCGCCATAAAGAGGTTTTGGCATAAATGTTGCCGATTTACCATTTAGGTGTGCCACCATTTTAATAACGTATTTTAATTTTTGAACATTATCCGCAGCTTCAAGTAAATCTGCAAATACAATTCCAATTTCATGTTGTCCTTGTGCTACTTCGTGGTGTCCTAAAATAACCGTTAAGCCAACTTGCTCTAAAACTTGCATCATCTCTGCTCTTAAATCAACTGCATTATCAACAGGAGCTACAGGAAAATATCCCCCTTTAGTTCTTGGTCTGTGTCCCATGTTTCCCATATCGTAATCGGTTGCATCATTCCAAACTCCATCTTCTGAATCCACTCGGTAGTAAGACTCATTGACATTATCTTTTATTTTGACATCATCAAATATAAAAAATTCATTTTCTGGACCAAAATAAGCCACATCACCTACTCCTGATTCACTTAACTGAACGAGTGCTTTTTTAGCAATTGAACGTGGGCATTTTTCGTACATTTGTTCTTTATAAATATCATATACATCGCATATAACTATTATTGTAGAATCAGTAGGAAAAGGGTCTAAAAATGCTGTTTGAACATCGGGTTTTAAAATCATATCCGATTTATTAATGGGTTGCCACGCATCAATTGATGCACCATCAAATGGCATTCCATTATCTAAAAGTTCAGCATCTACTGCACTTAACATATAAGAAACATGGTGCCATGTCCCTTTTAAATCTGTAAATCTAAAATCTACAAATTTTACTTCATTCTCTTCACAGTATTCAAAAAAATGTTTTGTATTTTTAACAAACTTACCCATTACTATTACTCCTAAAATTATTTTGATAATTATATCTAAATGAAATTCAAATTTTAAATATTTTATGCATAAAGTTTACACAATATATGTTAAAAAATTTTATATACTTTTTTTTAAAATAGCCTAAAAAATGACCTGCATTCTCTCTCTGTTTTTAAAAGTTAAACATTTGGTGTACCCTATTTCTCTAACTAAAGCCACACCCTCTTCATAGCCATATCCCACTTGATCAACCGCATGCGCATCTGAACCAAAGGTAATAGGAATATCCCACTCATAACACAACTCTAAAAGCTCACGGCTAGGATACTGCTCTTTTATCGGTTTTCTAAATCCTGCTGTATTAATTTCAACTGCCATATTGGATTGTTTAATTGCTTTTATAGCGTTACTTGCCAATATTTTTATCTCTTTTTTAGGCATAAATTTAAAAATTTTAATCAAATCCAAATGTCCAACAATATCAAACAAATTTGATTTTGCCATAGATTCAATGCAGTCAAAATAGGTTTGCCAAATGGTATCTATATTTTGATTTTCATACTTTCCAATAAACTCAGGATTATCAAAACCCCAGCCATCTAAAAAGTGCACTGAACCTATTAAAAAATCAACTTTTGCATTTAAAATAGAGTCTAACATAGGAATGTTTTGCATAAAATCAACCTCGTATCCCAATACAATTTCAATAGAATTTTCAAACTCTTTTTTTAAATTTTTAACTTCATTTTCATAGCAAACTACTTTCTCCAAAGGCAAACGGTAGTGTTTTTCAAAATCCATGGGAGCGTGTTCACTAAATCCAAAAACATCAATTTTTTTCTCAATAGCTTTTAAAACATACTCTCTCATAGTTCCTGTTGCATGATTGCAAAAATGAGTGTGGTTGTGTAAATCTATTCGCATTAGCTTAATATTCCTGCACCTTGAATTTTCGAACTTCTGTCTTGTGCATAGACTCTTTGATTATTAATAATATCATATTTCCAAATAGGAGCATTTTGTTTAAAATCCTCTACATATTCATCTATTAACTCTAAAGCCACCCGTCTTTGTGGTGAACAAACCGCTGCTACATAAGAGCTTTCATGATTTGGAACATCACCTCTAGAGTGAGCCATAAGCACAATTGCATTTTTGCTTTTTGCTTTTTCTTGCCACGCTTTAAACCAAGAGTTTAAAATGGGTTCATAAATATCAAAAGACAATCCATCTATGCCATTTTCATCGCGAACAACACCCACAAAAGTAATAATAGCTCCATAATTACTATTTTTAAATTCACGATACCAAGCATTAGTTATTTGCTCAACAGGCAAAGCCCCATCAATAAGTTGTAAATATTTTTCATTATTCATTATTCACTTTTCACTTTTCATTAAAATCATCCGCCACAAACAGGAGGAAGTAAAGAGACTTTATCACCCGATTTTAGTTCTACATCTTTTGAAGAAACCAAAACATCATTAACTGCAACCGCACAACTTTCTAACCAACTAACCAGCTGCGTATCTTGTTTTAAAACTTCACTTAACTGGCTTAAATTGGTAATTTCTAATTGCAATGGCTCTTTTTTTATTGGTCCTAAAAACTCGATATTTACCATATTTTAACCCCTTATTTACCTAAATTCTTGTATTATACCAAAAAAAAATTTGATTAGGATTACAAATGATATTTGGTAAAATTGATTTTATTAATTTACTCCCTTTTCATATTTTTATTAAAAAGAATATTCGTTCAACTCAAACAAAAGCAATTATTCAATACAAAAAATCTTATCCTGCCTATATAAATAATAAATTCCGACACAAAGAGATAGATGCCGCATTTATCTCTTCCATTGCTTCACGTAATAAAAAAAAATTAGACTTAGGAATTGTGGCTAAAAAAGAGGTTTTATCAGTTTTAATTATTCCAGGGGAAAATCAAGAAGATTATCAAAGTGAAACTTCCAATGCACTGGCAAAAGTCTTAAATTTACAAGGAAGAGTTTTAATTGGTGATAAAGCTTTAAAATATTATCACGAACATCTTGATAAAAATTTTATCGATTTGGCAAAAGCGTGGCAAGACAAATATAAGCTCCCTTTTGTGTTTGCAGTTTTGTGCGTAAATAAATATGAAAAAGAGCTTCAGCATTTAATTGGAAAATTTGATAAACAAAAAATTAAAATTCCTCAATACATTTTAAAACAGTATGCTTTGCGTTCCGGTATTTCAACCAAAAATATTGTAAAATATTTAACACATATAGATTACACTCTTGGTATAAAAGAGAAAAAAGCACTTAAACTTTTTTTCAAACTCATCAAAGAAAAAGGAATTCAATGACCATTATTGACTCAGTTATTTTAGGCGTTATTGAAGGGTTTACCGAATTTTTGCCCATTTCTTCAACAGGGCATTTAATTATTGCCAGTGAATTTCTAAATTTAGAACAAACGGCAGTCAATAAAGCGTATGAAGTTATTATTCAGTTTGCTGCTATTTTAGCCGTTATTTTAACCTACCCCAGCAAATTTACCTTTAAACACATTGAGTTATGGAAAAAGATTACCTTAGCATTTATTCCTATTGGTGCAGTGGGATTTTTATTAGCATCTCATATTAAAGCACTTTTTAGTATCCCTGTTGTTGCTGTTATGTTTATTATAGGGGGAATTATTTTTTTACTAGTAGAAAGAAGTTATAAACCAAAAGAACATTTTATTGACGATGTTGAAAATATCTCTTATAAACAAGCTTTATATATAGGGCTTGCACAAATTGCTGCTTTAATCCCAGGAACAAGCCGAGCAGGAGCTACTATTATAGGAGCTATGCTTGTAGGACTTACACGAAAAGCCAGTGCAGAGTTTTCTTTTTTACTGGCATTTCCTGTTATGTGTGCTACCACAGGTTATGATATTTTAAAACATTACAATGACTTTACTTCTTCCAACCTTGTGGTTTTAGCCGTGGGGTTTATGGTCTCTTTTATTGTGGCTTTTTTAACGATTAAACTCTTTTTAAAGTTTTTAGAGAGTTTTACCTTTGTTGCCTTTGGGGTTTATAGAATTATATTTGGTATTGTTTTACTTCTTTTCTTCGTTTAAAATAATATCCACTATGACTTCAATTGAGTCACTCATAATAGATTCCGCTAATCCTTTACTCATTTTAGTCAAGTCTTTTTTCAAACACTCAAAGAAAAAATCTTGACTAAGTTCGCTCTCTTCTTTTAAAAATGCTAACTTTTTCTTATATAAAAATTCTGCATTGTAATATTGATGATTTTGTGCAGCATAGCTATAAGGAATAAAAAGTGTAGGCAAGGCATTTGCACTAAGTTCCCACAGTGTTGATGCACCTGAACGGCTAATAGCAAAGTCAGCTTTAGACATTTTTTTTTCAATATCGGTGCAAAAATCAAAGACTTCTGCTTCTATCTTCATCTCTTTGTACTTTTGTAAAACTCTTTCAAAATCATTTTTACCAGTTTGGTGAATAATATTTATGCCCATAATTTTGAGTTGTGGTGCTACTTTTAAAGCAAAATTATTAATCGCTTTTGCCCCTTGAGAACCACCTAAAAAAATTATTGTTTTAATTTCTGTGCGAATACGTGCTTCTTCAAAAAACTTAGCATCTACTGGATAGTCTCGCACTCTTGAATTAATATCATAAGAGGAAAAAATTTCTTTAGCAAATCTGGCCGTCAATTGATTGAGTTTTCCCATTCTTGAATTTTGTTCGTGAATATAAAGCTCACAATTTTTAGTTAAAATAGCTCCAAAACTAGCAGGTGCAGCAGAGTAACCCCCTACTGAAATAACTTTAGTTACTTTTACTTTTTTAAATATATCATTGCAATAAAAAGCGAGTTGAATTATTTTAAGTAGTGATTTTATTTTTCCCCAAAAATCTTTATTGACCACTCCTACGGAGTCCAAAAAAAGTGCTTTTTGCACTTTTCTCTCTTTTCCAAACCACTGTTTGTCTTGTCCATTTGAAGAACCAATATAAATAGGCTTGTACCCACGTTTATAAAACTCATTCATAAACACTTGTGCTACTTTCAAATGTCCACCTGTTCCACCACCTGTAATTACAATTTTATCCAATGCTTACCCTTTATTTTAAATCTACTGTTCTACTAATAGATAAGACCAATCCAATGGCAACAGACACACTTAAAAGTGCACTTCCTCCGTAACTTAAAAAAGGAACGGCTATTCCTTTAATAGGAATCATTCCAGAAATTCCATAGGCATTGATTAAAAATGCAAAAATAATCATCAAAGCAACGCCTAAACTAAAGAGATGAAAAATCTGATTGTTGGAGCGTCTACTTATTTTTAACACTCTAACCACCACCGTTGCTACTAACAACACAATGCACGTAAACCCAATAAAACCTGTCTCTTCTGCAATACCTGCTAAAACAAAATCCGTATGTACTTCCGATAAAAAGCCCAACTTAATAGTTCCCTCACCTAATCCTGTCCCACTAAAACCTCCATTAGAAATAGCATTTAAAGAGTGCGAAACCTGATAAGGTTCAGGAAATTCTTTAATACGCAGTTCACTGGCAACCGAAGAGGGAAGAAAAAACAAAATAGTGTCTTGAACCATACTCCACCAACTTTGAATTCTTGAAATTCGATGCGGAGCTACCATAATTAATCCAACAATTCCCATAATAGCCACAATCCCTAAAGATACAAAGAATTTCATGCTTCTATTGGCAAACATTAACATAATAAATAAAATAATTCCCATAAGTACAACTTGTCCTAAATCTTTTTGCATAAACGCTACAATAAAAACAATTGCCAAAAAAGCTCCAAAATAAGGAAGCACTAAAAGCATTTCATCTTTCCACTTCATTTTAGTAGGTTGGTCATAGACTCGTCTGCTAAAACTCCACGCTAAAAAATAGATGAATCCAATTTTGAAAAATTCAACAGGTGAAAGAGAAAATCCGGGTAATCGTATCCATCTATTTGCTCCTCCTGATTCTGTTACAAGTCCACTTGGTAAAAAAGGCATAGCTATCATAACAATAAAAAAAAGAATAAAACTGCTCATGCCTATTATTTTTAATGCTTTATATGGATTTAAAAAAGATAAGCCCCACATTAAAAATATGGAAAGTATGCCTACAAAAAATTGTCGTATGAAGAAATGCAAATTATTGTATTCATAAAAAACAACCGCATAGGTTGGCAATGAGTATGAAAACAGCATACTAATTATGATTAAAATTGATACAAAAATAAACAAATAATAATCTGGTTGATTCAAGCTATCTGCTTTGGGTTTAATACTTTTTTGGGTAAAATTCATTCGCTCATTATATTACATTATGGATAAATATGCCTTCAAAAATTATAAAAAATCAAGAGAATAATGACAAAACCAGACGAATTATTTACTTGTTCTGTTTTTTGTTACTATTACTTGTCATACTTATTTTTTCAGTCTACAACTCAGCTACTAAAAAAAGAAGATTGCCCTCTTTAGAAACCACAAAAAAAGAGCTTGCCGTTCGTGGCGATATTATAAGCAGCGATAACTTTAAAATATCTTCTTCAAAAAAAGTCTATAAAGCTATTATTGATACCCGTTTTCTGGATTTAGATAAAAAAGACCTCTTTGTGCAGCTTTTTAGTATTTACAGTGATATTCCTGCAAAAAAAATTGAGAAAAAAATTGATGACTCTTTAAAAGAGGGAATGGGTACACTCGTATTGTCGTACAATGTTGATTCCAAAACAGCCAAAAACTTAAAAGAACTTAACTATAAACTAAGAAAACTCGATGTCTTTAAACCCATGACTATCAATGGCAATAAGATATTAACTGCCTTAGATATTGTAGTAAGTGGCGAAAAACGAATCTATTCGTATGATAACTCTCTCTCTCCTGCTATTGGTTATATTTCAAAATATGAATCAGAAAATGAAAAAACACGAGTAAATGGAATAAAAGGATTGGAAAAAAGCTATAACGAAGCTTTAAATGATTTTAACGATGGAATTTTAAAAGGGGAAAGAGATGTTCTTTCCTATATCTCTTTTAACAGAAATTCAATCATTAAAAATAAAAATGACGGATTATCGGTTGTTTTAAATATCCCTTTAAAGCTTCAAAAAAATATTGAAATGCAGATGGATTTTTATAAAGAAAAATATGGAGCAGACGAAATTATTGTCTCAATTATGGACAGTAAAACAGGAAAAGTATTAGCACTTGCCACTTCAAATCGTTTTAATCCTGAAAAAATACGCCAAGAAGATATTCCTTTTTTAAATGTAAATGCTGTTGAATTTTTGTTTGAACCAGGTTCCATTATAAAACCAATTGCTATTTCTTTGGTTTTAGATAAAAATAGAATTAAAAAAAATGAACTCTTTTTTGCACATAATTTAGGAGTTCCTAATGCTAAAAAAGAATATCCAAAAGGCAAATATAAATTAGGTCGATTTACTATTAACGATGACCACGCATTTACTAAAAATTATTTAACTCTAGATGACATAGTTATGTATTCAAGCAACATAGGAACCTTACAACTGGCACAAAGATTATCAGCTAAAGAGTTTAGCGATGGATTTAAAGATTTTGGATTTACTCAAAAAACAGGTATTGACCTTTTTCCTGAAGCCTCTGGTTATATTCCAGATGTTGCAAAACTAAGAAGAGGGGAAGATAAAAATGAAGATAATGTTTTTAAAGCCACTGTCTCATATGGTCAAGGAATGACTTCTACTTTTATGCAAATACTTAAAGCCTACACTGTTTTTAACAATGATGGATACATAGTTACGCCACAAATTGTCTCACATCTAGTTTCTAATGACAATCAAATTTTTAAAATTCCAAGAGAAGAAAACAAGCAAATAATTTCAAAACAAAGTGCTCAAAGAATGAAAGATATGCTTGTTAAAACTGTTGACGATGGAACAGGTGGAAATGCAAAAATGGATGGCATAGAAGTAGGAGGAAAAACAGGTACTGCTCAAGTTGCAAAAAGTGGAAAATATCAAAAAGAGTATATTAGCTCCTTTTTTGGATTTGCCAATGACAAAAAAAATAAGTACACCATAGGAGTTACTGTTATTAGCCCTAATTCAACAGGGAAAAATTGGTACTACTACTATGCTTCACAATCTGCTGTTCCTGTATTTAATGAAGTGGTTAAAAACCTAGTTAAATTAAATTACCTAACACCTGATAAATAACTGCCTTTATAACATACTCTTTAATAGTTAGAGGGTATAATGCAAAAAAATTAACACAAAGGATTTTAATGTTTGGATTTGAAAAAGATCTCAAAGAGTACAACTTAAGCAGTGATGAGTTAAATAAATTTCAATATGCAAAAATTACAACAGAAAATGGAACAATTTGGATTAAACTATTTCCAGAATCAACACCAATAGCCGTCTCAAATTTTGCAACATTGGCTAACAATGGATTTTACAACGGTCTTATGTTTCACCGAGTAATTCCAGGGTTCATGGCACAAGGTGGATGCCCAAGTGGAAGTGGCACAGGAGGACCTGGATGGTCAATTAAATGTGAAACTTCAGCACCAAAACAAGTTCATAAAAAAGGAAGCCTTTCAATGGCACACGCAGGAAAAAACACAGGTGGAAGTCAATTTTTCATCTGCTTTGTACCTTGCCCACACTTAGATGGTGGTCACACAGTATTCGGTGAAATTGAAGAAGCTGATAAAGATAGCTTTTTAGCTTTAGATGCTATCCATCAAAAAGATAAAATTATTTCTATAGAGATTTTAGAAACTAAATAGTTAATAGTTAAAGCATTGCAGCTTAAACTAAGCTAACATGTTATGGCTAAAAGTATAAATAAAATTAAAAACTCCCATAAAAAAGCCTCTACTTAAATATTCTAAAAAATAAATAGGTAAAGGCTTTGTTTGTTGTTCCTAAACTTCCAGCTTTCTATAATGAATAATGATGCCTGCTCGTAGGGAATAAATCCTGGAACAGCTAATAATGAATAATAAAATCGTGCCACCATAAACTTAAATTTATCTTTTCGGAAATCGAAATTTATTTCGATCAGTGTTACTTGTAATAGCATTGTGATTTTGAGTGATTGGTA
>Ga0265294_10001726_pt1 | contig 29364 bp, 25 predicted proteins | sample MunlanPumphouse3_FD_192504 | JGI IMG/M metagenome (GOLD analysis project Ga0265294, IMG submission 192504) | Groundwater microbial communities from a municipal landfill in Southern Ontario, Canada - Pumphouse #3 | ecosystem: Environmental > Aquatic > Deep subsurface > Groundwater | place...
GTTTCCGGATTGAATGTTTTTTCTTTTAGGAAATCTTTCCAAGTTTCATACCATTTATCCAAAACTTTTCTCATTGTTTCTTCATTACTCCTAGGAATATGCATCGCGATATATCTCAATTCTTTGCTAGCAGGGAGCTTGGGCTTGGTGGTCAGATACCGATTGATTATCTGTATCTGATGAAAATGACACATCTGGATAGGAACATCCCAGAAAGCGCTGATTAAGCCCGGTCTGCTGTCTATTATCGCTGCTTCTATCTCAAATCCTTGTGTCCACAATTCCATACGCAGCTCACGATAAATGGCAGTGTTTTCCGTAACTGATGCTTTCCAGATAAGATTCTTTTTAAGGTGTGGTGCCCTGATGACAGCAATGCCATAGGCCCTTTTGATAAAGGTCATATCAGCAACGATAACTACAGGTTGAGGCTTAACGACAGATCTCTCTACTACTGCTTTATCCAGCTGTTCTCTGATCCATTTTACACTCTTCTGATAATGTTCTGCCAGCTGCTCTGTCGTCTGTCTTTTCCAGACATATTTCTTCCAAAGAGTTTTTTGAAAGGTCTGTTTCCTAGATTTTGATAAAAATTGCAACTTGCAATTTTTGCAAAAATACCGTTGTTTATTTCTAGCATGTCCATACTTCTTGGTATCAGAAGAACCACATTTTGGGCAATATCTAGCGTTTTTTTATAGTCATACTCTAACTTATTTACTATTTATGACTACAGTATCGCATAAAACGTTCTTTTTAGCATTACATATTTACCATTATCCCAAAAATCATATTTTCATACGATTTTTTTTACGTGGTGGGCAGGGAGGGATTTACCCATCCGTTCCACTATTGGGCATAAACTTCTCATCCCTCTTTACCGTGATATGGTTTTAGCGAAATAAAAAAATCATATTTTCATACGATTTTTTTTACGTGGTGGGCAGGGAGGGATTCGAACCCCCGAAGGCATAGCCAACTGGTTTACAGCCAGTCCCGTTTGACCGCTCCGGAACCTACCCAAAATACCTATTCAATATAGTATAATAAATAGAAATTGTAAAGACTATACTATAAATCTATTATCAATCTCATAAAAAAATTTTTACATCAATAAATTAGCTCTATTACATTGAGCAATACAAAGTTTTATTGCAACAAAACGCCCATCTTCTGTGATTTTTTCTCTATTTATGTTTTTATCCGATATTTACTCGAGTGTTCCTACTGCAAAAATAATCACAACGCCCGTTAGGAAAGAGATAAAATGAATAATATTAGTTTTGATTTTCTCAGAATGTTTGACTTCAGGAATCAAATCCGAAGCAGCGATATAGATGAAATTTCCTGCCGCAAAAGGAAGAAGAAATCTGACATCATAACTATTAGACAAATAATAAGCAATAACTCCGCCCAACACCATAGTCAATCCAGAAAAGAAATTGAACCAAAGCGCCTTATTTTTGTTCCACCCACCATGAATCAAAACACCAAAATCTCCGAATTCCTGTGGAATCTCGTGTGCGATAATAGCGATCCATGTAATCGCTCCCACTTTAAAGCTAACTAAAAAAGAGCCAGCAAGAGCAAGTCCGTCAATAAAATTATGCAACCCATCGGCAATCAGGATGAGATAAGTAACAGGCGTTTTGTGCTTACTTGGTGCTTTATGGCAATGATGCCAATGAATAAATTGTTCCAATAGAAAAAATAGAGAGAACCCTACTAATACCCAAATCCAAACCATATCCGTGTTTCCTATTGTCTCCACCGCCTCTGGTATCATATGAAGCATTGCACCACCAAGAAGTGCCCCTGCAGAAAGAGAGACAAGAGGTAACGTTATTTTGTAAAGAATATCTTCCTTAAGGACAAGAGTAAATACACCAACAAAAGAAATCAGACTTACTGAGAAAGTACTGATAAGAATCCACCCTAAAATACTCATATTTTTTATATTTAAATTAAACCAAGTTAGTTAGCGAGAAAAAAAGAAAAAAACCCACAGACACAAAGTATAAGTCCTGCTAGAATAGTTGCCATAAAAAATTCGGATTTTATAGTCATTTTTTTCGATTGAATTATAAAACATTATAAGAATAAATCAAGAAAGGAATGTCTATCCTAGAAATTACCCTCTGCTCACAAGATAAATGATATAAGTTATATAAAGAAAAACCAAGAAAAAGCCCTGACCTCTCTCCAAAATATGTCTTTTGCCGACATAAAAAGTCAAAAAAAGAATTACGGTTGAAATCATTGTCATTATGAGATCCGCGTCTATTTCTGGATTAAATGGAATTGGAGATATCACACTAGTTAGTCCTAATATCCAGAAAATATTAAAGATATTTGACCCTACGACGTTGCCAATCGCAATATCGTCTTGATGGCGGAAAGCAGCTACTACTGACGTTGCCAGTTCTGGGAAAGATGTTCCGATTGCGACTATTGTGAGTCCTATCAATGATTCCGAAACTCCAGCGAGATGTGCCAGTGTTACTGCCTGATCAACCAGCACTTTCCCTCCAACTACCAAAAAAACGATTCCGATGACAATCATAAGGGCAGACAAACTTGTAGAGTATAATTTTATTTCTTCTGATTCCCCATCTTCTTTTTCTTTTTTCCGTGTCATCTCAAATATATAATACAGAAAAATAGAAAAAAAGCTAATAAGAATTATCCCGTCGGAGAAAGAAAGCGCATTAATTGGAGCGTTTCCAAGGCGAACGTCATTTCCCAGAACAAGGAGAACAAAAACCGCCAAAAGGGAAAAAGGAAGCTCTTTATGAACAGTGCTTCTTTGTGCCTTTAAAGGGTTTATTATGGAGGCAATACCGAGAATCAAAAGTATATTTGCAATATTACTGCCGATTATATTGCCAAGCGCGATATCCGAAGCACCGCGAAATGCTGAAAACACATTAACGGTCATTTCCGGCGCAGAAGTTCCAAATGCAACAATTGTGAGGCCGATAACCAACGGAGGAATCTTCATCTTTTTTGCAAGCGAAGCCGAACCTCTCACCAAAATTTCAGCTCCGACAACTAGAACCACTAATCCAACTAAAAGCAAAATCACATTGACTAGCATATTTTTATTTTATTTTTATATTTTTCTTATAAATTTCATTATACACTCGCTTGAGAGAAATGTTAAGGCAAAGAATTTACGTTTTTAAAAAAATAATTTGACAATATCCATAGATGAGTCATTATTCTAATTGACGTTCCTCTTGTTGATTTTCACAAAAAACCTTGTGAAAAAATCAATGGCAACCAGCAACAAGAGGAAAGTCATTGTCATACGCAACAAAAGCAGTCTTAGTTAGAAAGAGAACAAATTCATCCTATGGAAATACTAAAAATGAAGCCGTGATGGCATTTTTTATTGTTCAGAATCATCAAACTATAGAAAAACATCCAAAGCCCCTTCCCCGCCTTCGTTGTATTTGGCATTTTGATATTCATAGCCTAAACCACTTAACATTTCTTTCACATAGACATTTAGAACCCCCATGCCGTTTTCAGAATGTAATCCTTTACCGGTGATAATCCGGATTTTTTTATATCCAAAATTCTCCGATTCCTCCAAAAAATCAAGAACCTCTTTTCGAGCCTCCTCTTTGGTCATCTGATGCAGATCAATCTCCGCCTCGATTGGTTGATGATATTTATTCATTCCTATAAAATAAATTTCAAAATCTCACAATTGTCTATTTTAGTGTCAATCATTTCTTGGTCAGAAAGTTTATTAAAATATCCGTTTATAACCTGCATAGTTTCACTATGAGAAACTATTAAGACGTTTTCTGAATCACATTTTTTCAAATCTTCTAAGAAAGAAAAGATTCTCGTTTTCTCTTCTTGAAATGATTCCCCATCATTAACTTTTGAATAAAATACATCGGGTCCGAGTTCTACAAAAAAATCAGAGACGGGTTTACCCTCAAAGCCGGTTTTTCTATCGTTAATCCTTGATTCTGTCTTCATCTCCACCTTGCGATCTGCGGCGATTATCAAAGCCGTTTCTTTTGTTCTTGGTAACTCGGAAAAAATAACTAAGTCAAAAATCTCATCTTTCAGTTTCGTTGCGACGATTTTTGCTTGTTGTATTCCTAATCCAGTAAGATGCACGTTTATAGCGGGATTTTCATTACACAGGTTCAACAAATTGTAATTGGTCTGACCATGCCTTACAAAAAACACCTTCATATAAATCAATTAGAGTATTATTTTATTTTAATATTTTATATCTCGATAGTTATATAATCGTTCGTTCTTGATTTTTTTCCATCTCCAAACTCCCCAAAAATTCCTCCAAAACTTCTCCTGCGAGGATTTTATAATGTCCCTCTGGCAGGCTCCCCAGTTCTATATTCATAATTCTAACACGATTGAGGTCAACAACATCATAGCCGAGCGCAAGGCACATACGACGAATTTGGCGATTTTTGCCTTCAGTTAGAACGATTGAAAAAGAAAAATCATTAATCATTTTAATTTCGCACGGCTTGGTGATGAAACCACCGTCCAGAGTAATACCTTGTCGCAATTGGCGAAGATCGTTGTCCTGCAGTTCACGATTCAATTCGACTCTATATTCTTTCTCATGATAATTACGCGGATTCAAAAGCCGGTCGGTAATTCGTCCGTCATTGGAAAGCAAAATGAGTCCGTGCGATTCCTTGTCGAGTCTGCCCACAGGAAAACATTCAAAATCTAGTTTCAAAATATTTTTGATTTCTTTCTCACCTTTTTGCGGACAGTTCGTCACAATCCCAGCCGGCTTGTTATAAGCGACATAAAAAAGCTTCTTCAAATCCCCCGTCACATTCACTTCGTCGTTCTCGTTAACCATTTCTCCCAGATTCGCTTTTTTGCCATTTATAAGAATTTTGCCCTCTGCAATCAGTTTGTCTGCTTCTCTACGACTGCAAATTTCCTTTTCTGCCAGATATTTGTTGATTCGCACTGGAAAAATCATTTGTATAAAATAAACTAATTATAAATCCCACTTATTACAGGATATACTATGGTAAGTTTTATGTCTAATTCTGGCGAAAACAAAATTAAGACGCTCGCAAAAAGCAGGCGTCTTAATTTTCTTTTAATTTTATATTTTTACAGAATGACAATATTCTCTCCAGTAGCATAGGATTCCAGCTCTTTATAATTCACGTTAAACACAGCACCTTCGGATCCGCCACGCCCATAGAATTGTTCCTTTGTCATATTAAGCCAATGTTTTATTCCGTCATCATTGACTTCATAAACCCTATCAGCATCTTTCGCGATTTCGGCCGGACCAGTATTGACTCTTATCCAGTTAGATATTCGATAATTTTCGAGGGTTTCAACTTGTTTTAGATTGTTCCAGTTAAAATGTGAATAATATTTTAATGCGTTTGCAGTAAGGTGCCTTATGGATTTTTGATCTCCGACAATTCTGACGACATAGACAGCATTCGGATCTGAAGAATTCTGACAAGAAATTATGTCCCCGCTTACAACCTTAACAGAAGAGACGCCCAGAACTTGTCCTCCTTCCTCCGAACTTCCACTCTCGTTTTCTTCCAAAATTATATCGTCAGAATAGATGGAAGATTCGGTGCCATTTGAGTTTTTAAATTTAGCATAAACGGTTTTGGTGCCATTCCCATCCGTTAATTTCCATTCTTTGGAAGTTGCATATTTTTCCCAAGAGGAGTCGACAAAATCCGAACGATTGGATATTGCCATCATAACGGCATTTTCCGCCGCTAAGGATAAAGCGACATTTGAATTGGCAGTTTTTTCATTATTACTATTAATAACGAAAGTAGTACCAATAGGTTTGAACTTAGCAAAAATAAAAACACTACCCGTCGTTTGAGTATCGGTTTTTTGAACAACATTAACCGTGCGACTTACCTGCTCAGCCTCGTTACCAGATAAATCACTTACATCATACGTAACAGCATAGACTCCGACAAGCGAAGTATCAACCGAATTCACAGTCTCTATCTGGAAGGTAACGTTTCCATCGATATCATCGTTTGCGGTCGCACCCGCGTCAGTATAAATTTCTCCAACAAAAACATCTATAGGGTTTTCTCCTAGAAGAGTTATGACAGGCCTGGTCGTGTCCGTTCCTTCATTCATATCTTCTTCTGCACCCTCATCCCCACTTTCGTCTATATTTTCGTCTTCATCTTCATCATTCTCAGTGTCACAAACATCACCGATGCCATCGCCATCCTCATCGTTTTGATCAGGATTACTTATCAAGCTGCAATTATCCAACGAATCAGCGATTCCGTCATTATCAGTATCTATGAACGTGTTTTCTATTACATTAACAGTGCGCACCGCCTGCTCAGCTTCATTGCCTGCATAATCGCTTACGTTGTAGGTAATAGTATAAACGCCTACCAAAGCAGTATTCACAGCATTATCCACAATAATATCGTCCGTAATATTTCCATCTTTATTGTCGCTTGCAGTAGCGCCCGCGTCTTCATAAGCTTCACCCAACAAAACATCGACTAGGCTTGTCCCTGAAATCGCAATAGTCGGTTTTATCGTATCCAAAAAGACAGTAATGGAATCGCTACTACCAGAAGCCGTTATTGTAATGACGTTTTCCCCTTCCTTAAGATTTTCACTTTCAGAATAAAGGTCTTCGTCTATCGTGTAAAAAATCTGGAACGGTGTCTTGTTCGTAATTACATATTCCTCTACGGGAGAATAGATCTCTACTCCGGCACTTGCTTTCGCGTTAAAATCCGAACTGGACGCGATGAGCATTGACTGTGCCAAAGTAAAACTAAAAATTAGAAGCATTAAAAATAACCTCTTTAGAAAAATCTTTTTCATTTTTTTGGAATTAATGATTATTTAAATTCTATCTGTATTTACAAAGATAAGAACATTCTTTCATTAAAATCTGCAAAACTGAAAAACCTCTTTTTAGATATTTACAACTTTTCTAGCGATCGAGGGCGGTGCATTTATAAACAGAACATTTTTTTGACTCCCTTCTTTTTTCAAAGCAACTTTCTACTAACTTAAAAGTATATCAAAAATCATCTTAAGTCAAAGCAGTTTATCCACAGGGATAGGATTGTGCAAAAAAGCCACTTGTTGGCAATATAATGGGAAAAATACCCATCTCACTTTCCGATTTCTTATATAGTTAATATCAAATAGTTTACATTTATCAACAGTTGTAATATGGTGTTTGGTGAGACATTAAACATGATTGTATTTGCATTTTGTGTCCTTGTGTTTATGGAATTACAGACTATATCTAAAGAAGTAGAACCACGCGCACCAAACGTTATATTCTGAGATGTTATAAATTTTTATACCCAAAAAAAAGAAGCGTGATTACTCACACTTCTTCTAAAAAATATTATTTTGTATAAGAACTTCGCTTCTTCTTGTCATTTGGGTTCACTTTCACATCTATTGTTTTTGTTCTTCGCTTTATTTTTCTTAGTAAATAATTTTTAAAATTATATAAGCGGTCTTGATTATAGAAAAAATCAAACAATCGAATTTTATTAATTCCTTCCATAAAATAAAATCTCATTTTTTTCATTTCTTCTTTAAGACTAAATCGAGGAGAATAGAAACGGTCGATGCTTTCCTGAAGAATTGTTTGTAACTCTTCTTCGATTCCCAGCTCGCGCAGTTCTCGCAAATTTTCTTTGTGAAGAATGGCACATTGCTCTCCGGCGATTTTTATTTTTCTGATAACTTCTAAGTCAAGATGGTTCGGAAAAGTTTCTGACTTGTCCAAAGCACCGGCGACACGTAAGTTTACCATCGTGCGCAAACACTTGTCGCAAACACCACAATTGAATTTGCCGTCTTCGTTTCGATAACAGACGCGTAAGTTTCTGAGTGTTAACGGATTTTGCGCGATAAATTTCACTTTATCTACACGCTTAGTCTCCGCCCCATCATGATAAAAAGAAAGGGTCTCTGTGCTCCATAGCGAATCCAGTTTTGGATGCGACCCCCAAGGCAACAATTGTCCGACAGCAAGAGATGACGGAATAAATACATCTTTTAATTCTTTTCGTAGCGCCAACCCTAAAGCCGCCAAACACCCGCCGTGCGTATAATCCCAAATCTCCACGGGCTCGATGAAGTCGCGGATATTGCTCTCTACTTTAATGATTTCGATCTCTTCGCTTTTTGCAACTTCTTCCACCGTTTGGCAGGCGAGTCTCCATAATTCGGGATTTTTAAGACTGATATCAAATCCATTAGCCAGAATAAAATAATCAATTTTTTCATCGACAGTCTCTAGATGTTTTAGATAGGTATAAAAAGAATCGACTCCACCAGAAAAGAAAGAAGCCTTCCGTTCAGGTTCATAACTATCTTTCTTTATTTCTTGAGCAAAAATCGAGATAGACTTTAATCCTAGATTCCAAGAAAGCATAATTTTCATAATTTCGTGCATCCCTTGATATAGTCTTTCTGAGACAGCCCCCTCTATAATCAAGTCTTGTCCCATTTTCATCGAAGGAATTAGAAGAGCGACGGCAAAAGCACTAGCGTCAGGTGAAATAAAATCCCGATATTTTTTCTCAAATTTAAAATAGATCTCATCTGTTCCGATATGTCTTATTTTACAATCCGCCGTCAATAAAACAGACTCTCCTTCTTCCTTCAATTGTATGTTACTAATTTTCATAACCCTAACTTCTTAATGGATGATTTATGATTGGTTTTTTCTAAACCATTCTACAGTCTCTTCAATTCCCCGATCAATATCGTATTCGGGCGACCATTTAAGCTCAGCAATTGCCTTATCAGAATTCAAACAGCTTCTTTTCTGTTCTCCTTTCCTAGCATCTTGATAAACCTTAGGCGTGTTAATTCCCAAAGAAGAAACAACTTTATCGAAGATATCATTAACGCTGATTTCCACTCCTGTGCTAATATTAAATTTATCAGATTCCGTTTTGTTCTTAGCCGATATAAATGCGCGAGCTACATCTTTTACAAAAACATAATCTCTGGTTTGGCCGCCATCACCATTTATAATCGGCTGTTCTTGCTGTATCAATTTTTTGATAAAGATCGCCAACACGCCCGCTTCACCGCTACTGTTTTGCCGCGGTCCGTAAACATTAGACATACGCAAGACAGTATAATCCAAGTCTTGAGTTTTATTATAGAAAAACAGACTTTTCTCCACTGCTAATTTATGGACACCATAAGGAGAAAGTGGCTTTTCGTAATAATTTTCTGGTGTCGGTAGGACTTCCGATTCCCCATAAATAGCACCGCCGGTGGAAGCAAAAATAAATTTCTGCGTATTATACTTTACAGCGTTCTCTATTACGTTCACAGATCCTAACAAGTTTATTTTTGCGTCTTCAATAGGGTTCTCGACAGATTTACGCACATCTATCTGTGCTGCCAGATGAAATACAAAATCTGGCTTCTCCTTCTTGAAAACTTTTTCTAAATCTGGATCCTGAATGTCCATTTCGTAAAACTTGGACTGAGGATTCAAATTTACTTTATTGCCAGTGGAAAGATTATCTATTATCACGACTTCGTCTCCTTTTTCCAGAAGCAAATCGACAAGGTGAGAGCCAATAAACCCTGCTCCTCCTGTTATTAAAGATTTTGCCATGGTTTTAATTTATATTATTAAAATTATCTGAAAAAATACGGACTTTATAAGTAAGTGTGCCACTTTCTTAACTTTTGTCAACCCCAATGATAGTTTATTTTATTCGTATTTTTATAATACAGACTAGGGTTTTGTGTTAGAAAACACCACACAATAAGATTAATAAAATAGTTAAAAATTCAAACTTTAGAAACTTGCAAAAATTGGCAAAACGGTTAGGATAAACTATCATACATATAGACTAGGTGAAAATAAGCTATCGATTTCCTCTGAAGAGGAACATTTTATATAAATAATGAATATATGGAAATCTCTAAAAAGAAACTGGATATCATTGATGCAATTCATCGCTTATGGTCTCTTTTTTGTAGCGATAGCTTGTTTCGAAATTCTGTTTACTTGATGCTTTCCACTGGTGTAATGGCGGGTTTTGGATTTATTTTTTGGATTATCGCTACACATTTTTACAATTCCGAAGAGATAGGCTTTGCGACCGCTCTTATCTCGGTAACCGTTCTCATCTCCAGTCTGAGCTTGTTTGGTTTTAATTCATCACTTATCAGATATCTAGTACAATCAAAAAGACCCAATCAAATGATCAACACGGCGATGACTATCGTAACCTTATCTACGGTAGTCCTTTCGATAATCTATCTTTTCGGCATTGAATACTTTTCTCCCGCATTCCATATGCTTTTTTACAAACCCCTTTATGCAGTTTTATTTATCATTTTTATGATAGCGGTCAGTCTTAATACCCTTACCGACAGCGTCTTCGTGGCACATAGACTCTCTAAGTATAATTTTATAGTCTACACTTTCTTCGGATTTACTAAGACCATCTTACCTTTCTTTCTGCTTTCTCTCGGAGCTTATGGGGTTTTCTTCTCCTACACTGGCGCTGTGGTTGTCGCATTCATACTCAGTATATATTTTATGATAAGTAGATTTAATTATCGCCCAGCATTCGCCATTGATTACGAATCTGCTCGACAGATGGTCAGCTTCTCTTTGTCCAACTATCTCGTAGGATTTATTTTCAGCTTGCCCGCAGCGTTGGCCCCAATTCTGATTGTTAACGAATTAGGCGCAACTGATTCAGCCTACTTCTATATGGCCTCAACTATAGCAGCGCTTTTGTATATAATACCGACAGCAATAACCCAATCACTGTTTGCAGAAGGAGCATATTCAGAAAAAGATTTTATTTCGTTTGTGAAAAAAGCAACTAAATTCATCGTGTTGTTTCTCCTACCAGCGATTCTAGTTGTATTCCTTTTAGGCAAATATATACTCTTAGTTTTTGGAGAAGAATATTCTATTAATAGTTATTATCTGCTCCAGATTATGGCAATCTCCAGCGTTTTTCTGGCTATTAATCTCATCGGTGCCACTATTCTTCGTATTCGACATCGAATGATGCAATTTTTGATTATCAATATCATCTATCTGATTTTCACAGTGTTTCTTTTTTATCTATTAATGCCAGTCTATGGCACTGTCGGGGTGGCTTGGGCACTTTTAGGTGGACAAGCGTTTATGAGTGCTTGTTTCGCTATCCTTTTCTCCAAGAAATTGATTCGACTATTTGTTTGAAGAACAATAGACTTCTTTTATTCTCTCGACGGCACGTTCAGCGCGAATTATATAAGCAGGCAAAACACCGTTTAACTGGTTTAGATATTCCTCTCTCTGTTCACACAGTCTGGCGAAAGAATCCACCAACAAGGGCGCATTTACTTCTCTTATATCCAAGACCCACGCAGCAAGTCCAAGATCTTCCATAATCCCCACTGCTTTGTGCTCGTAAGCAATAACCAGAGTCGGCACTTTGGCGATAAGCGTGAAAATAGCCGAGTGAAAGCGAGTGCCTATCAAGAAATCTAAATTGTCATATATACTAAGAAGTTCTTGGTATTCATAAGAACCCTCCATACAAGTGGCGCGGTTTTTTTGTTGCATATTTTCAAAGATGCGTTTTTGTACTATGCGATCGTCATCGTCCTTCTGGGGAAATGTTGTTTGCGGAATAAACAAAATATGTGCATCGTATTTTTCAGATATTTCATCCAGCGCGCGAGCAAACTCTTTTTCAAATTTTTCCTGACTATCAGCACTAAGCCATTCTCGCGCGGTAACTCCCACCAACGGTCCAACATAGTCCTTTTTTATATTCACAACTTCAGCTGGTAGAGGTTGCAAAGAACAATTTTGATTCCTTATCAGAAAAGCGGCATCGGTTGACTCTAAAACAATTTTATCTGAAACTCCCATTTTTTTAAGAAGTCGCCTACTCACCGATTCACGGGTAACTATGAGTTGCATCCGCTTAAGCACACAAGCCGCAAATTTTTCCTGAGCGCGATTGCTAAAAGGTCCGATAGATTGAGAATAGAGAAAAGTTTTTTTGCCTAAAAAGAGGCTAAGGGAAAGCATACGTAAAACCAAAACTAAATCGATAATTTTCATTATGCCAGGACCTTCTCTGATATACCCCCCTCCGACGCCTATAACCAAATCTGCCTCCGCTAGCTGATGCATTTCCTCCTTCTCGTTTTTCTTAAGCAGCCAATCCACCTGCTTTTTAGTATATCTGTAGACAAGAGACCATAAAATGGCAGAAAGATGACTTCTTAAAAGTGTAAATAATTTATTAATGCGAGTCGTTTTCTCGCCCCAAGCACTTGTAATAAGCGAAGACATACATTTTACATTTAGCAAAGCCTCACACATCTTTGCCGGGTCGTCAATGGTCGCGACTATAATATCAGGATTTTTAAAAACTCGACGCAATTCAAAGATAAGACTAGAAAGAATAGCCATATCACCACCGCTTTTCCTGGCATAAGCGTTAGTTATGACGATTTTCATATTTTCGTATTAATTTATAATATTCTTGGATAGTTTCTTGCATATAGAAATCAATATTAAATTCCTTTTCTGCTTTTTTCCTGCCTGCCTGCCCCATCTCTTGAATTAATTTACGATTGCTTAACAAAGTGTCAATAGCGATAGCAAGAGATTGCGCATCGGCAGGAGGAACCAATATTCCAGTTTCACCGTTGGATACTAATTCGGGAATCCCCCCGACATCACTCGCAACGATTGGTCTACCTATCGCCATTGCTTCAATACATACTGTGGGCAGATTATCAGGGTGGAGAGACGGCACTACTAACAACGTCGTTTTTCTATAAAGCTCGGAGATTTCCTCTTGTGATTTATATCCAACTATTTTAATCGAGTTCTCCATTCCAAGGTCTTTAATTCTTTTTTGAAGTTGCCCCCTTTCTTGCCCTTCACCAACGATACAAAGTTTCAAATCTGGATATTTGTCCCGCAATCTTACATATGCTTCAAGCAAGAAACGAACGCCTTTCTCCCGGTCTAATCGTCCCACGAAAAGGATTCGATTCCAATTTTCCATCGGCCGAGGAGATGAAAGTTCTACACTATTATGAAGTGTCCGGGCGTTCTTAAAAATATTCGAAGATAGAGCACACTCTCGATAGAAATAGCTACATGCAAATGTAGTGTCAATATTTTTCGCCAAGCATCTGAAAAAGAAAAAGCGCAGTTTTTCCAGATAGAAACGCAAAGAAGGGGTGTCGATAAAATAGTCGGAAAAAGTCGTTTTATATTTCTGCAAAAGGGGTATATCGCAAACACGCGTGGGGTCAAAGAGAGTATGGTCATGAATAGTAAGGACAGTGGGGAAATCTTTTAGTAAGAATAAGATAAAAGGAGAAGCCTTAGAAATAGTATGCAAATGCACGACATCAGGACGATAATTCCTAAGCTCACGACGGAGCGCCAAAAGTGCGAACGGATTAAAAACATAAAAGAAACGCAACGGTGAATTTCCCGTGAAAGTCTTAAAAGTGACATCAGCGAAATTATCGCCAGATCCACGTTCATCACCAGACAAGACTCTAACTTCATCTCCGCCTTCTTCTAATCCGCGTCGTAAATGACAAATCATCATCTCCGCCCCCGCGTGCAAGGTTCCTCTATTGTTGAGTATCAGTATTTTCATAAATTTAAAATGATTTATCTATATATTTTTGATTCGCCATTATTATAGATTAGATTCTTATTATCCTCAATAAAGTCGATTGGTTCTGTATAAGTAAGAAGATTATTATCTAGCGAAGCATAAGCAATTCCCTGCTCTATATTAGCTTTACTCATATAAACATATCCATCCCTTGTAATGGTTGACGGGAATACGCTGAACCTGATATTCTCATTGAATTGTGTGAAAGAATAGATTCGTAAACTGGCCGAAGGATCTGCATAAATCAAAGACTGTTTATCGTAATTGTTATTAAGCCATTTAACAGAGGCTACATCGGCATCGTGAATATAACAAGGTTCGAAGATATTGTTTGATTGATCCAAGGTAATTCTCGTCGGACCGCCAAAAATACGTTCAGTAAAACCGGTAGAAGACAGGAACGAAACACAAAAAATAATCGTCGAACAGATTATCATCGATTTCTTTCCCGATACAATCCTAAAAAAAGTCATTCCTCCTATCACGGATGTTATGGATAATATTATATAAGTTTGTATAAAAAGCCGCGAAATATCGTAATTAATATGAAAGACAGGGAGGAATATTATCGCCATCATAATCGGAATCGTCGCTATACAGAGAGAGAGAAACTCGGGAATATTTTTATTTTTTTTCTTATAAATATCCCAAAGAAGACAGCAAACCCCCAGAAATGTAAAAAAGACAACAACCGAGACTTTGGTAATTCTTGATATTAGGAGAACGAAACTGCTTAATGGCTCTGATGTCGATGCAGGCCACGTTGACTGTTCATTTCTTATTCTAGGTGTAAAATCGCTATAGGTTGATTCGTCATAGAGATTCAGGACTTGAGATTTATATTCTTCCGTAGCTATATTATATTTTTTCAATAAATTCTCGCTAGTATTCGTAGGAGGATTACTGAAAGTCATTCTTGATAAATTTTCTTTAAAAGTCTCTGAAGAAAAAGCCTGCGCTAAATTACCAGGAATGGCTGTAACAAAAACCGCAAAAGAATTTCCTACGTTAGTAACAACTCCATCCCAGAAAAAAATAAAAACAAATAATGCAAGAAAAAGTTTCCAAGTTAACCGTTTAGGCAAAATGCGTAAAGACGGAGAAAAAATTCTTACAGCACTAAAAATAGTCAACACTAGGGAAAATATAGCTAGCCAGATGTAAGAAGTCGAATAGTGCGACAAAACAATCGAAAAAGAAAATATTAGAAATAAGTAAGTTCGTTGCTGCCGTTTTAAGCAAACATCAAAAATCGCCAAAATGGCAAGTCCGAAGAAGACAAGCGCTATTTCCTGACGAATCACAGCTGGCATCTGTTCAAAAAACCAAGTCTGCGATAAGAACAAAAACCCAGCTAAAAAAGCCTTAATGCCAGAGAAATATCTTCTACTAAGGGCAAAAACGATAACTGGCACGAAAGAAAAGAAAAACTGAAATATGAGTTTAAAAATATATTCAGGAGGAATAGGTAGAAAATTCGCTAATATCGTAGGTAAGATAGTGATACTTAGGCAGGTATTATATTCTCTATTACCCAGCAATTGATTAGGAGTCCAATATCCGCTTTGCGATGTTATCTGAAAAATTTGATATTCTGAATTAATATCCCATCCCAAAATATGTGAACTGCGCATTGAATACATCAAAAGCAAAGCGAGACTAGCGCACCAAAGACCCCATAAATAGACGCCATCCCTTACTGGTCGTTTAGCAAATGCCATCATTAAGACATACACAGATATACTGGCGAGCATAAGCATAATTATAGTTCCGCCGAGATTGTTTTGAGCGTTAAGCATTGCTGATCCGATTACACTCAGCAAAACAAACAGAGAAGGAACTACGGTTAGCCAGCGTTCGGTCTTATTAAAAGATTTATTTTTTATAGTTTGGTCTAATAGATATTTCTTGCGTCGAATTAACAACATCAAAACGGCCATTGCAATATCAAAAAATATCCAAACAGGAATTAATTCCAATGGTTTTTTTACTCCAACAAAAGGCAAAATCCAATTAACAAACAATCCGCCTATAATCCAAAAAGCAATTCCAAGCCCCAACGCATACAGAAATCTATCTATTCTTGAGTCGGAATCTAGTTGTAGAAAAATGACAAAAAGAAATCCTGGGATGAAAATCAAGCCTAGAAAAATTAAAGGAGTTGTAACGATTGGCGCGAAGTCGCGAAAAGCGATTGCAAGGTTTACCAAAAACATCGCAATAATAGCACCAGACAATATTTTTGAAATATTGGCTTTTGATATTTGATCAAGGATATTTTGAGAAAAAGATTCCATATTCATTTGTTTAGATTTCTTTGATATATTGTCTAAGACGTTCCCCTATAATATTCCAATCATAATTTTCAAGCATCAATTTACGAGCGTTATTTCCTATATATTTTCGTCGCTCTGAACTATTTAATAAGTCAGCTACGTATTTTGCGAATTGCTCGGCACTATCAGCAATTAGTATATTTTCTCCATTACTACAACCAATCCCTTCAATGCCCTTAGAAGTGGTAACGACTGGAAGTCCAGAAGCCATAAAAGTCAAAACTTTCAAGCGAGTTCCCGATCCTTGCCTAATAGGACAGATGCCGATAATGGCTTTTTGGAGATAAGGACGAACGTCATCAACAAATCCTAGCGGTATAACCGAAGAGTCGTCTATGTGGTTTTTTTTAAGCCAATTTTTGGTAGCACCGATTGCCAACATTTGAACTTTAGCATTGGACTCTTTCACCTTCGGATGAATTTTTTTCAGATAGAATCTAAGCGCATCCGTGTTTGGTGGATATTTAACTCCACCGATAAAGATCAGAGATTGTTCATCTTTCTGGTCTTGAGAAAAAAACTCCGAACAATCTGCTCCATTAGGTATGAGATAGACTTTCTTATTATACTTTCTAAAATAATCAGCATCTATTTCTGAACAAGCAAAAATAGCATCAGTATTTTTTGCAGCTTCAATCTCTAGGTTGCGCAAAGTCTTTCTTAGAAATTTTCCCACTACCCTTTTTGGCAAAGAGAGACTTTTCATCGCCCCCTCAAAAGCGTTGATTTCGACGTTATGCGCATCTATAATAATTTTAACTCCGTTTTTTCTGAGCCAAGCAAGATATGGAAGCAGACAATAATAAGCCTCTATCTGTTCGATTTGCACAATATCAGGAAGTTCTTTTTCGCATATGGCCCGAAAACCATCACCCATCCCACTCAAACGATATTCATACATAAAAGGCTGAATGCGATTGAAAATGAGCGCACGCAAAGAGAGCAAAACTGAAGAGGAGGTCTTATAAAAAGCATAAACAGAAATTCCGCTTTCGCTCTTTAACCTATTTAAATCTTTCTCACTGTTTTTATCCGTAATACAAAATAAACTCACATCTACATCATTTTTCAATCGGAGCTGACGGAGAAGATTGAGATTGCGGATTTCAGGACCGCCGATGTTAGAAGGAACATTCGTGGCAACAATATATATTTTTTGTTTCCTCGTCTGAAATATATTCTTTTTTGGCTTGATCCAATCATCAAAATCTCTGGCGAGTTTTTCCCAACTGAAATGTTGCATCGCGAAGGCTCGTGCGTTTTCAGCTCTAGAAGTTTTTCTTTCGTTATCTCGTAGGGCGTGCAAAATTTCCGCTTGGATATCTTCCTCTGTCTCGCTCCGGCAAATATATCCAGCCTTACCAAAATCAACCATTGCAGGCAAATCTCCAGTACGACTTACGAGAGGCACCACTCCTCTTATCATATATTGTGAAATTTTCATATTGCTAGCTGCGCGAGTGGTAATATCATCTGGCATAAAACCATAGCCGATATCCCCTGCTCTCAATTTTTCGCGCGCCTCAGAAAGATTGAGCCAACCAGCAAAACATACCTTTTTTTCAATACCCAACTTTTTGCTCTTCTCTTTGAAATAAGAAAGATAATGACCGTCGCCTATTATAAGAAGATTGACATCAGGACATTCTTTCAAAACATTCGGAAAAACGTCAAAAAGCGGTTCGAGAATATTACGTCTGTTGAGAGAGCCCATAAAAACGATACCATTTTTCTTTTCGGAAGCTCTGACCGGAAAAAACCAGTCCGAGCTGACACCGTTCGGCATAAGATGGATAGATTTTTCAGGAAATTGTTTACTATACATATCGTAAAGAAAGCTGGAAGCAACCACGATACGATCGCAATATTTCGCAGACAACTTTTCACACCATTCCACTAATTTTTGCTGATACCTAGGGTGCCCCTCGATTTTCATCACTTCACTACCAAGATCATCCATATCGAGGACAACCGGTGTCTTGCGGATAAATTTAGCGAATAAACCTACAACGCTGATCGGGGTCGGCTTGTAGATATAAACCATATCAGGTTTTTCTTTAAGAACAGTCCATATGGCACCAAAAATATAAGGCAAGAGATTGACTTCAAGTCTACGAGTATTGAGTTGCCAAGGCTGCAAAATTCTCACCCCGGCTTCCTCTCGAATTTTTTCTGGCGTAAAATTATTGTATTTATCAGCGCGAGGAGAAACAATTGCACATTCGTGTCCCTGTTTTTGCAATTCTCCAGCTAAGGCGAGCGCGCGATAAGTAAAATTGCTACGAATACTGCCAGAAGTTAAAAAAATAATTTTCATAAAAACTTTTTGTTGATTTGTTTAAGCCTCAATGGAAAGAAAAAATCAAAAGTGTCTTTTTGCATCTGTCTTTTCGAAAAACGCTTTTTCAAGAACCTGATTATATTTTTCCAAACGAACACTCCAACTGAATTCATTTAATGCTTTGCGGCGTGCCCTAACGGAAAAATTGAGAGCAAGTTTTGGATTGTTGATAAGCTCGCTTATTTTCCGCGCAAGCTCTGTCGGATTGTTAGGTTCTATCAGAAAACCTTCTTTTCCCTCTTCCACCATTTGAGGGATGCCTCCGACCCTAGTGCTGACAACTGGCAATCCAGAAGACATTGCTTCCAGAATAACTAAGGGATAACTGTCATTGGAAGTGGGGAGGGAAAATAAATGGGCTTCCTGGTAAACGCTTCTTAATAACTCCCCCGTTAACTTTCCTTTAAAAATTACATTTTCCAAAAGATCGTTTTCCTGCACATATTTTTCATAATCGTTTCTCATATCTCCATCTCCGACTACTAGTAATCTGATATGCGGAAAATCTTTTTGCAAAATTTTCATCGCTTTCAATAGAGTTCCCAATCCTTTATATCTTTGAGATATTCCTATTCCTGCCACGAATAAGACAGTTGGATCTTCAGCTTTTTTTGTCGGAAATGGAATAAAATTATCCGCATCCACCCCTGGCGTGATAGTTATGCTTTTTGAAATATATTTTTTTAAAAAACCAAAATGAACGAAATCAGATGAGCAGATGAGGAAATTAGACCGTTCGAGCATAAAACGCAAAGCTGTTGATTCATAAGCCCCGATAAAAAGGTCCAACAGAAAATTCCCCTTACGCATACTTCCAGTATGATAGGTTACCACCTGTGGAGTTTTGCGTGCCAAAAACGAAACTATATCGCCAACACCAGGAACCGGAGTGTGAATGTTTATGATGTCAGGTTTTTCTTTTTTTAAAATTCGCGATAATTCCAATGGCCACATCAGAGCAAACGGAGTATTGGAAAATCTCAGGTCATAACTCAATCTATAAATTTTCATTCCCATTTTTTCCTCTTCTTGATTTTTGCCACGTTTTTCTCCTGAAGTTACAATCACAATTCGCCAATCATAATCACGACTAAGCCGGCACGCTATTTCTAGCGCGTAATTTTCCAGTCCTCCACCATCTGGCGGAAAATATGGAGTCGTCATCAATAATGTTCTCTTTGTGTTCATAATAACTCTCTATTAGTTACATAATCCACATCCGGCTGATTGCCAATATATTCAAAAACGCTCTCCAACTTTTTCCAAAAATGTTTCTTATCGATCTCCCAGCTATGCCCCCAGAGATGGAAAACCCCACCTTCATCTTTAACGCGATCAAACATCGCCATCACCAAAAGATCCCAATTGTTGTAATATTTCACGAATTTGATAGGATTGAAATTAGCAAAACGAACAATCTGCCATAGGTCGGAACGATGATTATAAGCCTGCAAACTGGTGGGAATTTCATAAGGATTATTATTGTTGCTAGATGAAAATCTTTTTACAGTTCTTGCCAGAAGAAAACCACATTTTTTAACCTGCTGTGCATTCATAAAATTATAACTTCCTCCGGGATAACAGAAACTTTCTACCGGCTTTTGCAAAAGTTCTTCCAAATATTCTTTTGATCCTTTAATTTCTTTATTAGCCTCTGCCAGACTTATATGACCAAGCCTCGGATGCGTCATAGTGTGCGCTCCTATTTCAAAATCCTGCGACAAGGACTGAAGTTGCAAATCACTCAAGAGTTGAGACTTTTCAAAATCTCGATTCTGAGGAGCAACGTAGAAAGTTCCTTTTATAGAATATTTTTTTAAAAGCTCAGAAAGTTTGAGGTCAAGAACATGTCCATCGTCCCAGCTGGTAGTTACAATTACTTTTTTCATAGCTGAATATTATTTTTAAAAGTGAAGTTGTTTTCTCACCGCTTGAGTTATTTTATCCCAATCGTAATCCTCGATGTCTTGCTGCAACTCCCAATTTTTCGTATTCCGAAGAAGTTCCGTTATGCCCACAGCTAAACTTTCGGTGTCCAATTTTGTTACGATACCATTATTATTTTTTATCAAATGTCGAGCGGCATTTTTTGAATGGTCAATGGTTAGAACTGGTAAATCACAAGCACCCGATTCCAAGACCACGATACCAAATCCTTCACGGCTGGAGGGCAATGCTAACATCTTTGAAGACTTCATATATGAAAACACTTCCTCTTCTCTTTCCAAAAAACCGAAAAAGCGAACATTTTCTTTGAGGTCTAAATCTTCAACAAGCTTTTCCAATTTATCTCGTTCAGGACCATCGCCGATGATAAAAAAAACTATTTTCGGATATTTTTTCTTTACAACAGCAACTGCCTCGATAAGCTTATCAACATTCTTATAAGGCAAAAGCCTTCCAACAAAAATAACATCCGAAGTCTCTTTCGCTCTTTCAACCGCCCTTATCTTCTCCAAATCAATTCCGTTGGTAATAGTAACGATAGTGCCTTTTCGTCCAAGGTGATTTCGAATATCTTTAGTAGTATTATCTGAAACTGAGATTATAACGTCAGGAAGTCGAACGGCTATATATTCTACGCCATAACCGAAGATTCCCAATTTACCCAGATACTCCTTCCAATACTTGCGCCCCCAAACTTCATGCCAAGTAGAACATAAAGGCTTTTTCCTGATCCAAGTAATGAGGCGCATCGGAAACAACGAAAAATATGGAAAACCACAGCAATCAACGACATCAAAAGGTTCTCTCCAAAGACGAAAAGTTGCCAAACCGAATAACAAAGGCTGAAAGATAGATCTCTTACCGCTCTTGATATAGAGCGGATATTTTTTGCATATACCATGTAGAGTTATTCCTTCTTGTCGGATTACATTCGGACCTTCCCACGTTTTCATTCCGTATAAATGCACATCATCCCCGTCTCGGGCCAGCCTGCGTCCGATTTCATAAAATCTTTTTTCGCTACCACCTTTGACAAAAGGAAATATTGCATCATAAATCAGGGCTATCTTTATCGGTTTATTGGACATACTATTGTTAATAAGTTCTTTTAAGGACTCTTCTCATTTAACTATTTTTTCTCGAGGATAAACATTTTTTGAAAAGCTGAACTATCGTTTGCAGACCGTCTTTCAAGATGTTCAACTTTGATTTTCCGATTCGAGAACGATATTCGATTGGTATCTCATCGCACTTGAAGCCTTTAGTAAATGCCTCAATTTTTATCTCCTGCGAAAAAGGCATTCCAGAAGATTCTACAGAAATAGTCTGCAAAATGGAACGCTTAAAAATCCACATACCAGATTGCGAATCACGAAAAGGACATTTAAAAAGAGTTCTCATAAGCCAAGACAAACAGGAAGTTCCAAACATATGAATGCGCGCCGTCATTCCCAAGTTCAATTTTCCAAGCCGATTAGTATTGAGAAAATCCAAATCATTATCAAGTAAAAAATCCACCAGCTCTTTTGTCCGATCGAAAGGATATGTCATATCGGCATCACCAGTAACTATGATATCGCCACTGACATTTTTAAATCCAGTCTTATAGGCGTTGCCATATCCTCGCTTAGGTTCTGGAATCACGTTGGCTCCATGAGAAAAGGCAATCTCCGCCGTTCGATCTTTAGAACCATTATCAACGACAACAATTTCCACCTCATATCCATCCTTTTGAAGTTGAGCAGTCGGTATTTGGTTTATGACCGATGCGATTCCCGCCTCTTCATTGAGTGCGGGAATAACTATAGAAATTTTCATAATCGTTTTTAGTTATGTTCACTTAATGTGAAATGTATCTCTTGCTTAGGTTCGAAAAGTTTTACAAACAAAACTTCTTTCTCATGATTCTGTCGAAAAGTATAAGTCTCGAAGATAGTTTTCTTTTCCCTATTTTTTATAAAGACAGTTCCTTCATCAACAGTAATTATTTTTAGGTTAGAAGGATTTTGAAAATATACAGAATAATCATATTCTCTATCTACTCCTTCAGTATTATAAATAGTGAAAGAGAAAGAGACCTCTTCCCCCTGAGCGATTATTTGCGGAAGTTCAGCGTTATTTTCAAAATAAAGGGTGGTAAAATTATCTTCTCGTGGAACAAGATTCATCTGATTCAGTCGACTATAAATCACCGTTTTGTCAACAAAAGATATGGAAATTATTAGCAAATAAAAGGTCAAAGTAAAAAGTAGCAGAAGAATGATCGACCTTTTTTTACGCTCGCCAATAATAGCAGCGAAAAAAAAACTTTTCTTCTCCTTCTTTTCTCTATGCGAAGCCGTTTCTATCGTGTTAGATATAATCATAGCGATTATTTATAGAACTTTTATTCTTTAAAGACTGGACTTCGCACAATAGCAGGATAAAAGGCTTTTGTCAAGGAAAAAAGGCTTAAATTCGTCACAGATATAATACATAATGTGATTTACTACAAGGTAATAATCAGAAGGTTTTTAACGTATCATCAGAAAAGATATAAGTCGAGAAAGAGATATTGGGAATATTTTTCTATAGAGAAAGATTTCAAGCTTTTAAACAACAAAAGGACATAGTCCATGATACAGTAAGAGTGATAAACCTTTTACTATTAACATAAGTAACTCTATATCCTTTTCAACTATTGTAATGGAATATAAAGAAAACTGCAAATGCGAAGGTGAGATTATGACCGAGTATAAGATCGGGAGAATGTTCTTTGCAGATAAGGTGAAACAGAAAGACATCGCTCTTGCTTGGGGATGCCACAAGAACACCGTATACCTGTGAAATGGGTAGAAAGGGACACTTTTAACTTCGCTACCTACGCCAGGTTATGGCTCAAAAAGGATGGTCGAGAAGAGCGAAAAAAGATCCTTTTGGGACTCTGTTCGACCCCTTCTCTCAAGGACAAAGAATTGCTTGTTTTACAGGAAAGACACATCGAAATAGTCAAAGTTAAGATGAATCTTCTTCGAGGCCTGAATGGGGTGTTCGAACCCTTCAAAATTACCTATACTGAGCGAAAAACAACGCCCGAAGACGTTGTCTATTCTACGATGCAGGACCTCGTAGAAGCCGTCGCAACCTATTTCCAGGGCATCGAGCCGGGAAGCGTCTATGTTCCGAAGTGTGATAAGGATAGGTTTGAATAGTTATACTAAAACACCTTGAAACTTGGCATATTATAATTATCTGTACAAAGCAACCAAAGCTTTTAATATCATGCAGTTCCACATTTTAAAGTGTTCTAGTATACCATCTAGGAATTTTTCATAATAAAAACCCATTTATTCATTATAAATGGGTTCCACATAGTTAGTGGTAATATATGGCTTTATTGATATCTACAAAACCAATTTTCCTGGATTTACAATCAGCATCATTTTGATTTCCTCTTTTGTTACCCCCTCATTGAGAAGCAGGGAGATGAAGTCTGCTAAGGACTCACTTGGACTTTTGCTAAAAATCTGTCCGACGTCGGAAGATAATATACAGTTGTCCACGCCGACTTCCTTGATTTGCTCTGCGATTTTTCGCATGGGGATTTTGTCTATTGAATACATCGAATAGCAGTGCTCTATCAAGGCTCCTCGTTGTGCCAGTTTCTTTTGAATACTTATCGGCATAGCGATTTTCTGATAAATCGGGTGCGTGACGATAATTTTTTTGATACCCATTTCATCCGAAGCAAATTTGACCAGTTCGTATGAGTCCTGCCAGGCAAGATGTCCAGTTGCTAAAATTGCACCGTTCTCTTTGACGACGCCTATAATATTTTTTACTTCATCAGTCAGCTCATTTCTGTCGTCAAAGATACTGAGCGGTTCAATGTCCGCAGATCTGCGTAATTTTATTTTCTCGCGCAACCTCGGGTCGATCCATTCTTCAGGAATCTCAGTCTCTTGGCTTTGCAGGAACCTTTCCGTGTGTAATGTCGGAAACCATACAATAATGGGTCGCTCCGACAATTCGGCAGAAGCTCGCACTATGTTCGGATTAAATCCACCTACATAACGATTCAGTACAACCGAATTGATGACAATGAGGTTTTCCTCCTCGTCTCGTGTCGATAATCCGCTCATCGCTATCGTGGGAAAGAAATGATTCTTAACTCCGACTCCCCGAAGCTTACTTTTCTCGTAGTTTATCAATTCGGGCAAAGTAAACTTACGCGGAATCATTTCCGGTCCGATATGAACGTGCAGATCGATTGCCTGCTTTAGAATTTCTTGGTATTTCACTCCACAAGAAGAAGTTTCTCCTCTATTAACTTTTGTTTTGTCAAATGTCATTTTTATCTCCTTTAGGCCCAAATCAAGTGCCTTCCTCACAAGGTAGCGCAAATGAGTTATTATGTCAAAAAATGCCTAGCGGATTTCTGTCTCGACATTATGTCTCTTCCTTGGCTGCTTTCTAATTTTTTAAGTGCATATACAAGTTTCCCTTTGCCCATTCTTCTGTTCAGTTATCGAGTAAGACTATTACAAAAACTATAAATAAAAAAGGCCGATAAATACATTGATTCATCCGGCCATACCTTTATTAGATAACCCCGTGAAGAACGTCCACAAAACGCTCAACACCTACAGGCAGTCCCAAAATTTTTCGTTCCAAATCTCGGCATAAGACGTCTTTTCCTGAACAAGATTAGACTTTTTCGAACAGCGAAATTGTCTGAAGAAGACAAAATCTAGAAAAATCCGCCGCATATTCAACCGGAATTGATGCCCAACCGATTGGATCTCCAAAAGGATGGACATATGGAGCGCTAAAATTATATTCTCCTGCCAGTAATCTTCCCGAAAAGGGAATGCCTGGATAAAAATCTCTTTCGCAAACTTCGTCGATGATTTCCGTGTAATTTCTCACACACTTTACCTCACAACCGACATTTTCGATGACCTTTACCCCCTCATCTATACCAATACCGGCGCAAACCAAGTGTATGTGAATACCTTCTTTTTCCAGACACTCGATAATCTGTTTCATTAGTGAACCGGAAAAGATCACATCATCCACCAGCGTTGCTTCCTGCACGCCGCTCTGTCTTATCAGCTCTACCTGATCTCTAATTGAGGGTGTACCGGGACGATTTTTTAGTCCTACGATTTTGCCGCTTTCGTCAACTACGCGCGACACCTCCAGATTGAGACCACTGCTAGAATATGCTCTATCCAAAGAAATGACTGGAAGTCCTCTCGCACAAAGCAATTTTTCCAATCCTGTGACCAGTTCTGTTTCTGATACTAATTCGAAGTTAGAGAACATTTCTCTCATCCTCTCCGAGAATTTTTCCCGAAGATTAGAAAAGAAAGATTGCTCCGGTAGTACGAATCCTCTTCTGTTCGCCCAGCCTTTCATCAATAGATAAATATCTGCAGAAACAACGTACGGATTGATGGTTTCATCTTCCATTTATTTTCCTCCTATTTTGTTTCCATCCTCAAAATATATTTTCTGAAGAGGGACGGGATGTGAACTATGCGCGAATCTTCACATATTGATCACAGCCAATCTCTTTTCGGAAGAGACCTATGATAAGTAAAAGCTTGGTTAACATTTTTTACAAAATTGAAGTATCATATTTATCTTTAGCTAATTTGATTGCCTTTTCCACTACCAATTGAGGCGTCTTTTCACTTTCAATCAGAATCCGCTGTCTCGCATCAAGATATTCCCCTATCAGCCTTTCGCTCCACCCTCCATACCCTTCCAATACAACAACAGGAATATTCGCCTGATATGCGATAGCGATTTCCGTAAGCGTTCCTGACCCGCCATTGAGCACTATGACCACATCGCAGCTTAGAACTAGCGCCATTTCCCTCCCGCCACCTCTTTCCATACCGGTAGCTATTACTATATCGACATTATCTTTTTCAAAGATATCCAGCCCTTTACCATAAGTAACTCCAATCGTGAGACCATCCGCCGATTTGGCGCCGCGACAGGCTGCCGTAGAAAGAGAATCGTAGTCTTTTTCAGCTCCGAAAACCAGTGTCGCACCGCTTTTTGCTACCCAATAGCCGATTTCTTGCGCTGCTTCTTCAAATTCCTTGATATATTTGAGGTCAGCCGCTGATCCCATCACCCCGATTTGCATTTTTCTTTTTGCCATTGCTTTGATTATTATTTAATCTTTAATAAAAATACCCTTTTCCGAAGATAGGGGCTTACTTGTAGAATAGACACGATACATTTCTAAAGCGAACCCTTCTTTTTATAAGGAACATTATGATGTTTTTCATCAATCGCCATACGATTCAAAATCAATTTATAACCACCTTTGCCACTATTTAACCATTTTGAAACCCTGGCTATAGTTGTGGAGCTAAGCCCTGTTTCCTTGGCTATGTCGACATACGACTCTTTATCCCATAGCATTCTAGCCGCTTTCCATCTACCTCCAAATTCAATCAGTTCATTTTCCGTCAAAAGATCGCGAAAGAACTTCTCCATTTCTTCTGGAGTCTTCAACAGCATAATCGCATCCATAAGCTCATTTATCTTTTTATTGTCCGTATTTGAAAACATATGTTTCTTCTGATACTTTACTTAGATAAAGCAAGTATAACGGATATGATTATAATGTCAAGATAACTATAAAAAAAGTTCCTCTCTGCAATTTGATATGCAGAGAGGTTATTGCGACGATTAGGTTGTAACTAATAATATATTCGACAGATTGCTTCCGTCTTTGATATTCCTAATTTGTAAGCCTTTAGGATCATTCGTTATCAAGAACGAAAACCCTCGCTTTCTAGCATAAACTAAGATTTCATCCTCCGTATAAGAAATCATCGGGATGTAATCGACGCTCATACCCATCCGACGAAGCTTTCTTGCCTCGTCAAGAAGTTTTGTTTTTTCTTCCCTGGATCTTGGAACAACTAGCGCTCTTATGGCAGAACATAATTCGGTAGCAACACCGTCAGCCATCAACGAAGCGGCGATGGATTCGAGGTCAAACGCCATTCCCACTGCAGGGATATCTCGTCCTCCGAAGCTTCGTACCAGATTATCAAACCTTCCTCCGCCCAACACTGCTCCAATCGGGATATTTGGAATATTTCCTTCCAGAATAAATCCCGTATAATAGTCGAATTCTCGAACCAGAGAAACATCAAAGTTAATTTTTTCTTTTGCTTCTGAATCAAGGTAAGAAGTGATTTCCTTAAGTTCCTCAATGCCAGAGACCGCTTCAGGGAACCCTTCCAGAAAGTTTTTCATGGCGGATAGCTTTTGATCAAAGCTTCCTTTAAATGACAGTATAGACCTGACAATTTCCAAAGTTTTAGGGGACAATTTATGTTTTTTTAGAATCTTATCAACACTTGCATCGAAGGAATCCTGATAATCTGGGTCATTATGGTGCTCCCATTTTTCCAGGAATCTATGTATCTCATCCAGCGTTTTCTGCAGATTCTTCCTGCCTTCCGGAGAGTATAGCAATTCGGATTTTTCGTAGATAGCGTTAATAATCCTACGATGATTAACGTTGATTACAAAATCGGAAAATCCGAGTCTCAATAATCCCACATAAGCCATACTGACGATTTCCGAGTCGGCAGTAAGATCGCTGGTTCCTACAATATCCGCATCGCACTGTGTAAATTCTCTGAGATGTCCGTTGCTTTTCTTATTGTCTCGAAAAACAGCGGCAATCTGATATCTCTTGAAAGGTATTGGTACGTCAGAATGATTACTTATATACCTTGCAAGAGGTACTGTCAGATCATAACGCAATACGAGATCTTCGTTTTTATGATCATGAATATTGAAAAGGAATTTCTCCCCTTCTCCATGATGGCCCTTGAATACTTCTGCATATTCGAGAATCGGCGTACGAAGCAAATCGAAACCGAACTCACGATAAACTGTCTCAATTATGCCTGTAATCTGTGTCTGCAGGTCCAGTGATTCGCCAAACATTTCTATAGTACCTTCGGGAATACCTTGCTTATGGTTTTTTCCGTTATACACACTATAGCCTCCTTATTCATCCTTTAGCTGATGTATCAATTCTTCTTGCGTTAATTCCTCTTGAGTACCCGTTTTGAAGTTTTTTACGGTCAGAATACCTTGGTTGATTTCTTTTTCACCAATAAAGATGACATAAGGAATTTTCAATTTACTGGCATAGCTTAGTCGCTTTTTCATTTTGTCTTGCGAAAAAGATATCTCAGTAGAGACGCCTTTCAGCCTTAACTCGCTAGCGAGTTTTAAGCTTTGGCTCAAATCATCTGTCATTGGCAAAATAAGTGCCTTGGTAAATGTTGCAGCTTCAGCCTTAATAACTCCTTTGCGACAAAGCTGGTCAAATAACCTGGTTAGTCCGATAGATATACCTACTCCAGGAAGCTGGCGATTGATGTAATACTCGGCGAGATTATCGTAACGTCCGCCTGAGCAGACAGATCCAACCTCAGGGTATTCATCTAGCCATGTTTCATAAACCGTGCCGGTATAATAATCTAATCCGCGCGCGATGGTTAGATCGATAGCAAAATTAGATTCCGAAACACCGAACTGTTTAATCATGGTTGTGATTTCTTCCAGCTCTAGAACTCCTTCATTAAATTGGTCGTTTCCGATATTAAGGCTTTTTAGTCCAGCCAAAACTTCAGAGTTTGAACCTTTTAGTTCAACGAAAGCAAAGATTTTATCAATCGTTTCTGGAGGCAAATTAAGCTCCAACAGCTCTTTTTTGACTTCTTCAATTCCTATCTTCTTGAGTCTATCTACGGCCTGCATTATGCTGGATGAAATATCTTCTATGCCAAGCTCTGCAAATAGTCCGTTGAAAATTATAATGGTCTGGGAAAACTGGACACGAATATGCTAAAATTTAGATGGAAAAGCTAAGCTAAGTTTATGCCTACAAAACACAACAATTTCAGCCCTCAAGAAAAAGCCCGTATAGCCTTGTTGGCTATCAAAGGAGAAAAGACTATGGCTCAAATCAGTTCCGATTACCATGTCCATTCTACCCAAATCG
>Ga0265294_10001728_pt1 | contig 29350 bp, 28 predicted proteins | sample MunlanPumphouse3_FD_192504 | JGI IMG/M metagenome (GOLD analysis project Ga0265294, IMG submission 192504) | Groundwater microbial communities from a municipal landfill in Southern Ontario, Canada - Pumphouse #3 | ecosystem: Environmental > Aquatic > Deep subsurface > Groundwater | place...
GACCGATGCTTACCGATTCTGGCGGCTATCAGGTTTTCTCTTTGACTAAATTAAGGGATAAGATCACTGAAGAAGGAGTAGCCTTTAAAGATCCTCTCTCTGGAAACAAGCATTTCTTCTCCCCTGAAAGTGTTATCGGAATCGAAGAAGACATTGGCGCCGATATCATTATGTCCTTTGATGAATGTGCTCCTTATCCGGCCAGCAAAGAGTATATGAAAAACTCTGTTGATAGAACGATAAGGTGGGCAAAGCGCGGTTTAGCTGCCAAAAAAAGAGATGATCAAGCGCTCTTTGGAATTGTTCAAGGCGGCGATTATGCTGACTTGAGGCAATATTGTGCTCAGGAGTTGACTAAACTGCCTTTTGAGGGCTTCTCTATCGGCGGTACGGCAATTGGTGAGCCTCGACTTACGGAATATCATGAAGTTTCATTGACTCTTCCGTTCTTGCCCTATGATAAGCCTAGATATCTAATGGGTATTGGAAGTCTTGATATGATGTTTGATGGTATTAGAAAAGGGGTCGATATGTTTGACTGTGTCTTACCGACTAGATTAGCAAGACATGGTACTCTCATGACTAGTGAAGGTCGTATTAATATTAAGAATGCTAGGTATGAAAATGACTTCACTCCCTTAGATCCCGACTGTGATTGCTATTGCTGTAAGAATTTCACTAGAGCCTATCTTCATCATCTGATGAAGTGCGAAGAAGGTTTTGGCGGAAGACTATGTTCTATCCACAATATCCGTTTCCTGATACATACGATGGAAGAAGCTAGGACTGCTATCAAGAATGATAATTTCCTTGACTTTGCAGCTGAAAAGTTAAGTGCCTTTAAGACAGAAAGAGGTTGCTAAAATGTCTAATACTCCAGGATTTGATTTTGATATTTATTCTTTAAGTTCCTATGATTATTATTTACCGGAAGAACTGATTGCTCAGTCTCCTGCTCAGCAAAGAGATCACTCCAGGCTATTAGTCATGGATAGAGATACTGGCGAACTCACTGACGAACCGTATTTCTACGATATTGAGAAGTACCTTCACAAAGGCGATGTCCTAGTTAGAAATAACACTAAAGTTATTCCCGCTAGGCTTTTAGGTGAAAAGAAAGAAACTCATGCTCATGTCGAGCTTCTTCTTCTTAATGAACTGAAGGACCAAAAAGATGTCTGGCAGTGCTTAGTTGGCAATGCCCATGCTGTTAAACTTGGAACAAAAGTCTATTTTGGCCAGAATGATGAACTGGTTGCTGAATGTGTTGAGGTTCAGGAAGAAGGATTAAGATTATTCCACTTTATTTATAAAGGCATCTTCATGGAAGTGTTGGATGCATTAGGCAAGATGCCTCTTCCTCCCTATATTCATCAACAGCTTGGCGATAACTCCCGTTATCAGACCGTCTATGCCAAGATTGAAGGCAGCGCCGCTGCTCCTACAGCCGGCTTCCATTTCACTAATGAGCTGTTTGAAAAACTAAAAGCTAAAGGCGTTGAAGTAGTTGATATTACTCTTCATATAGGTTTAGGTACTTTTAGACCAGTTAAGACTGACGATATCAGAAAGCATGATATGCATTCTGAGTTCTATATGATGTCTCAGGAAGCTGCTGATGCTCTAAACAAGGCTAAGGCCGAAAAGAGAAGAATCATTGCTATTGGTACTACTCCGACTAGAACGCTTGAATCGGTTATGCAGAAATACGGTAAGTTCACCAAGTGCTCAGGAGATACCAAACTTTTCATTTATCCTGGTTTCCAATACAAGGCTATTGATTGCCTAATTACTAATTTCCATTTACCTAAATCAACATTGGTTATGCTGGTTTCGGCTTTTTCTTCAAGAGATCATATTCTCAATGCTTACAAGCATGCTGTTGAAAACAAGTATCGTTTCTTCTCCTTTGGTGATGCAATGTTTATTCATAGAGATAAAATTGACTAGATGAATAAAGAATGCAAGGATTACTATAACCAGGAATTCAAGGATCTTCTTAAAGAAGTTGATGCTTTGAGAGAAAAGCCAACACTTTTCCTCCATGCCTGCTGTGGTCCTTGCTTAACTTATCCCTTAAGCATTTTGGTTAAGCATTTTAAAGTAACCGTTGGCTTTTTCAATCCTAACATTTTTCCCCAAAGCGAATATGAAAAAAGGCTTGCAACTCTAGAAAAATTCCTTCAGGAATATACGAAAGACGAAAATGTCAAAGTTGATTTAATAGTCAACGAAGATGATTTCATTAAATACCAAAATCTTTTCAAAGACCGCTTGGCTTCTTATGAAGGCGGCCCGGTTTGTTTAAGATGCCATGCTTATAGGATGAATCTAGCTTACGAATATGCTTTCCGTCACCATTACGATTATTTCACTACGGTTATGACAGTTTCCTGCAAGAAGCCATCTAGGGAACTTAATGAGATTGCTGAGAAGCTTTCTCTTCAGTATCCCACTACTAAGTACCTTTATTCTGACTTCAAGAAAGAAAACGGGCAATTAAAAGGAATTCTAATTGCTAAAAAATATAATCTTTACCGCCAAAATTACTGTGGCTGTGAACCTTCTCTAAAAGAAAGAAAGAATGTCTTAAGCCAGAAAGAATCTCAGTCTGAAAAAGACTTGGAGATTCTAGGATAGGCTTTCTGAGCTTTTTCTTTAGTCGTGAATTTGATGGTTACGGTTTTTCCTTTAAGGAAAACCTCAGTTTTTCTTTTCCTTCCGTGGTAGTTGCGCTTAAGTTTCTCTAAATCTCTAACTGATACTTTGCTCTCCTGGATATCTTCATAGAGCTCTTTTTGGGTTTCTAGAGGAAGATTTAATAAGGCTCTGGCTTCTCCATAGCTGACTAAGAAGCTTTTAATTCCGGATTTGATGAAATCAGGAAGTGAATCCAGTCGGATCAAGTTCCTGACCTGATTAACGGAAATATTGGCTTTCTCAGCTAAGGTTTCATCGGTGAAGCCATAGTCTTTCTTCAACAGTTTGAAACAATAGGTCTTCACTAAAGGGGAATCACCTTCCGTAAAGATGTTTTCAATTATATATTCTTCTTTTCTTTCAGGAGTCAAATCGACAAAGACACAAGGGAAGCTTGTCAGTCCTAACTTCTTTCCAATCATGAATCTTTTTATTCCGTTGATGATTTCAAAGGTGTTTTCTTTTTTGCCGGAGCAGATAATCAAAGGCATCAAAAAACCATCTTGCTTAATTGATTCTTCCAAAGAGGAATAGCAGTCTAAATCATAATTGCTTTCGGAATAAAGGACGGAAGGAATTAATACTTCCGGGGGATAGGAAGCTCTTTTGGAAGAAGAAAGGTTCTTCTCAATTTCACTGACGACAGTGAAGCGCTGATATTTCTCGACTAAAGCCTTTAACTCAGGCTTGCGTTTTCTTTCCGACATATTCCATTACTTCTCTTGCTAAAGCAGCATAGGTAAGTGATCCAGCAGAACAAGGCTTGTATTCATTTACCGGGACGCTATTTGCAATAGCTTCCGGGATAGAGACGTTTCGAGGAATGGCGGTAGTAAAGACATGATCCTTGAAATTGGAGCGGACATCCTGAGCAATTTCAGTTGACAGTTTTGTTCTAGGGTCAAACATTGTTAACAATAATCCCATAATTTCTAATTTTGGGTTTGAAGACCTCTGAATCTGCCCAACAGTAGCTAAAAGCTGAGCTAAAGCATCGAGAGCAAAATACTCGCATTGAACGGGAACGATGATGCTATCAGCAGCCGTTAATGCATTGAGAGAAAGAAATCCTAAAGACGGCGGACAATCGATGATGATGAAATCAAAAAGATTAGACTCTTTCTCACTGAGTCGGGTTTTTAATAAATTAACATCCGCCTTTTGATTGTTTGCCATGAGGTTAGATTCAACCATTGCCAAGGTTAAATTAGCGGGGATAATCGAAATATTTGCAAAACCGGTTTTTCGAATAGCTTTTTTTAGTTCAACATTTCCTAAGAGCAACTCACTGACTGTTTTACGGCTAAGTGTTGGATCAATTCCAATAGCCTGAGAACAATTGCCCTGAGGATCAAGATCAATTAAAAGAATTCGTTTATTGTATCTTGACAAAGCCGAGGCTAAGTTATAGGCAGTAGTGGTTTTCCCCACTCCGCCCTTTTGGTTAGTTATAGCAATGATTTCTCTCATAATGGTTCTATTTTAACATACGAGTAGAAGAAAAATTGAACTATTTAGTAAGAGCTAGGGTTTTTTCTTGAATTATACTCATTAAACTACTATATTAATTAAGACTAATTGTGCGAAAGCTATTCATTTAGGAGGACACACATGAAGAGAGGCATTAAAACCTTAGCCTTATCAATGAGTTTACTCGTTGTGGCTAGTACTCTGACTTCTTGTAACGATGACTACACTTATCCAGACAATGACTGGAAAGATGGTATTGTCGTGAACGTTGGAGGTAAAAATTACACCTATAAGCAAATCTACAATTTGATGGAAGAAAAGAAGGACTCAGCAGTTGCTTATTACAAGACTGCTAAGAACATTTTGGCACAGCTTGTTACACCGGTTACTGATTCTATCAAGGCCGATGTCGACAACAAGATGACCACTTATGAGAGTGGTTGGACTTCTAGTGCTAAGAGCAACGGCACTTCCTATAAGGAAGAAAAAGAAAAGACTCTCAGCTCTGAAGGATGCATCGATGAGGATGCCTTAAGAGATAAAGTCACTGCTGAAGCTCAGGTTTCTGCTAACGAAAAGACCTTCTATGCTGAGTATGATGGCAGCGATACCGCCAAAGGTGATCGTTATTATCTCTCCGAAGATTACACTAAGGCCTATGTTGAAAAGGCTGCCCCTTATCATGTTTCCCATATTTTAATTAAGGTTGATGCTGCTTCTGGCGGGGCCGGAACTTATTCTGGTCAGATTTCTTCTGATGATGCTTCTCAAATTGGCAATTTGGCCAAGATGCTTTCATCTACATCTACTTTTGGTTCAACTGCTCAGGCTTTATCAGATGATACAAGTTCTGCTTCCCAGAATGGTGAATTAGCCACTTATGGCTCTGATTCAACTTCTAAGACTGCAGCTATGACTACTTCTACTTCTTATATCAATGAATTCAAGCTTGGTTTGTATTGCTATGATTCTTATCTCAACAAAGACACTTCTACTAACTCTACTTTAAAGAGCACTGTCAGACTTCCTAGCACTAACACTGAGAAACCTGATGTTGCAGATACTATGGCTGAGACTGAAGTCGCTAAAAAGAATGCCTTTGGTATTCCGCTTAGTGTTGCTTTAACTATTGGTTATCTTTCCGATACTGAAAAGTCTGATGCCGGCAAGACTGTCGCTTACACTGATGCTAACCAGTATCCTCGTAACGTTTTATTCAACAACTATTTCAACCAGCATTCTGTTTCTTTTGTCTATAACGATGCTGATGATTACGATGCCACTTTCTTAGCTGAGATTAATTCAACATCCACTACCCAGTATGCCACTATTTCAGATGTTAGATCTTCTGGAAAATATGATGTCCGTATGAAGCAGTATGATTATGTCAAGAGTCAACTTAGTTTGATTGATAGTGACAAATTCACTACTGCCTCTAATCTCTTAGCTGATGATGTTAATCTTGTAACTTATAGTAACAACGATGAGGCTTCTGGCTATAAGACTACCGTTAAGACAATCTCTTCTAAGAATATTCTTACTGATGAAAAGGGTAACCCTATCATTGTGGTAAGAGGTGGAACTTCTGATTATCAGGGAATCCACTTCATTGTTGTCAATAAGGATCCTTTCGTTGGAACTGATGCTTACCGTTATTGGAGAACCAATATCCCTAGCACCACTAACACCAAGTCTGCTTATACCACTGACTATAATACCGATCCTTCCTTCATCAATTTCGTTAGTGATGATCCTAACAAGACTTCTGTTTACTCTAATCGTTCTGATGCAGTCAAGGCTGATATCAAGGCTTATGATTCCAACATTGATTTCAAGATCTTTGAAAAGAACTTAGCTACCTATAAGAGCGATACTGGAAAAGATTTCCTCTCTTTGCTTCCTGAAGATGTTCAGACTTTGATCAATGAGTACCTTGATTACACTAGATCCTCTTCTGAAACCACTGCTAATGATACTCTTGATTCAAGCTGGAAGAGTTATGCTGAAATGCTCAATGTCTATGAGGACATTCAGACTAGAGGCATGATTCCTACTATCGCTGTATCTTGGTTCGAAGATGGTGCTATTCCGGATGAATGGGAGGATGTTTGCCATGTCAGCAAGTAACAAGAAAAAATTAACTGCCTTTTTAGCTCTTTCGATGTTATCTTTGGCTTCCTGTGCTGATGAGATTAAGTATCCTTCTGACTATAATGATACCCTTTATCCTAATATTACTGATTCCAGCGTTGTTGAAAACAATTGGCTTCAGTATTACAAGACTGTCCTTTCTTCAGATAATCTCTATAAGAATACCCTCAATCAGATTTTGAAGGAAATCTCTACTATTGCTCATAACAATACTACCGGCAAGAACGGTACTGATGTCACTACTATTCTTAATGATACCTTTGAGGGCTCTGTTGCTAATGACACTTTACCTTCTGGTACTTACGATAATCTCAATGAACGTGCTGAAAAGTCCATGATTTCTTCTGCTAAGAGCGGAACTTATTCTGATGATAACCAGTTCTATGAAAAGAAGTTCATGACTTCTTTGAAGAATAACTTCACTTTAGGCACTGACTTTGATGAAACTAAGATCAATACTCAAGGTAAGCTTATTACTCCTAACCTTAAATATTCCGACATCTTCGGCGGAGATTATTCTTACTACAAGAAGAATTCCTTATACGATGATGAAATCATCAATTATCTGACTTCTGAATACATCTATACTAAGTCTTACTCTTCTATTGGTAACTCATTAGCTAGAAATGTTCAGATTGTCTCCCTAACTGATAGAACTGATGAACCTGGCTCTGCTAAGAAGCTCCTTGATGCCTACATCAAGGACTACATCAAGGGCGATAAGGCTGGAACTGATACTGACTTCTCAGTTCTTTCCCGTCTTTGGAAGGGTATTACTTCTGACTTCGTCACTAGTATTGATTCTGGCAGATATTCCACTCGCTATGATTCTTCTGTCGTTCTTTCCGATGCTGAAATTGCTTGGCTCAAGACTAACAATATCATCTCCAGTGATGGCAAGACTTCTCTTACTTTGTCTGGCAAAGTCATGGAAGATAAGCAGGACCTCGATGATGCCCAGAACGACTATGATTTAGTTCCTTCTGACTTAGAGAATACCTATACTGGCTCTTATACCTATGATTACAACACCGGTGTCAGAAAGGCTATTGATGATATCGCTGATAAGGATTTAGTCACTAAAGGTATCTACACTAAGAGTGCTGGAATCTCCTCACTTCCTAGCGGTTTAACTGATCGTATCTTCAGCACCAACATGACTACTAAGGCTACCGATATCACTGAAATGAAGAAGGGTACTAGCAAAGATATTACTGTCATCGAACCTGATGGCTATCGTTACTTGACTGCTTCTCCTTCAACCGGATCTGGCGAAGATAACTTAATCTACTTTGATTCTTCTTCAAAGACTTATTACTTAGTTAGAATCCTTGATGTTGTCAATAACTCTGCTATCTCTTCTACTAGCACCGATACCATCTACGATACCGCTGCTAAGAAGGAACAGATTGCTAGAGAAGTCGCTTATGCTATGTCGACCACTGGATCCTACAAGACCGAATCCACTGTCTACTGGCTTAGAAGAACCAATATCAAGTATTCTGATGAGGACTTCTTATCTTATATGAAGACTAACTACAAGGATCTCTTCAAGACTGATTCTTCATACGATAGTGAACCTAAGATTGATCTCTCAGGCTTCGCTGACGATCAAATCTAACAAACAAGAGAGAAGGCCCAGTAGGCCTTCTCTTTTACTCAAAAGGCAAATAGAGGTATAAATATGAATAAAACCGATTCTTCCTGCATCTTCTGCAAGATTGCTAATGGCACCATTCCTTGCTACAAAGTTTATGAGGATGATCTAGTTATTGCTTTCCTGGATGTTAATCCGGCAAGTAGAGGCCATACGCTGATTGTCCCTAAGGAACATTTCAAAGATATGACCACCTGCCCTAAAGATATCCTCTCCCACTGCTTTGAAGTCGCCCAGCTGATTGCTCAGGCCGAGATCACTCAGCTTGGGGCCACTGGAGTCAATGTCATCTCCAATATCGGAGAAAGCGCTGGACAGAGCGTTAAGCATTTCCATATTCATGTGATTCCCCGTTATGATAATGATGGCTTGAAGCTAGCCTTCCCGCCTCACAAACTTGAAGATTCTGAAATGCTCCTTCTTCAGGACTCAATCAAGAAGGGAATGTAGTATTAGCTTTCTTTCCGTTATCGTTTTAATTGAAATAAAAATATCATACTAATACAATATAGAAGCTGATATTTACTGCCGTCTTTTTTAGGAGGAGAAAATTACCATTATGGAAGAACTCGAAGTCAAAAATATTGTCGCTGAAGCTGAAGGAAACCAGATACTGAATGGCTGTAGTCTTAAAGTCAAATCTGGTGATTGTTTGGCTCTTTTAGGGCCTAACGGTCATGGTAAATCAACTCTTCTCAATGTCTTGATGGGCGATCCTAGGTATGTCGTTAAATCTGGATCCATCCTTTTAGATAAAACCGATATCACTAAGCTAACTCCTGACTTAAGAAGCCAGAAGGGTTTATTCATGGCTTTTCAGAACCCTCCCGATGTCCCTGGTGTTGTCACTATGGATTTCTTTAGGGCTTCAATCAACGCTCACCAGAAGCAGCCTATCTCACTTCTAAATTTCTATAAATCCACTACTACAGCTTATAAGGAAGTCGGCTTGGATTCTGATATGGCTTCCCGTCACCTTAATGAGGGGTATTCCGGCGGTGAAAAGAAACGTAATGAAATCCTTCAGATGCTTCTTCTTAAGCCTAGCATTGCTCTTTTGGATGAAATCGATTCCGGTCTTGATGTTGATGCCTTAACTCAAATCGCTGGCATCATCAATGAACTTAAGAAGCAGGGAACGACCTTTATTATTGTTTCCCATTATGACCGCCTCTATGACTTAATCAATCCTAACAGGACCGCTGTGATCGTCAATGGCAAGATTGCCCTTGAAGGCGATAGCTCTTTAGCTAAACGTATCTCTAAGGAAGGGTATTCCTTCTTGGAGAGGGAATACGGGATTGATATCAAGAAGAATGAGAAGAAACCGGTATCTATCGGTGCTTGCGCTGCTAAACAGGTCGCTATCAAGTAACATGAATAAGATTGTCAAGAATCCTACTCTCAAAGAAAAAGCCGAAATCATAATCAAGGAAGATTCTTCACTTGGATATTTTCTTCATGATGAGAAGATCTTGCCGGCTGGCAAGATCAATCTTCATCTTATTCTTGAAAAGGGTACTAAGCTCACTTTGACTCTGGTCGATTATCTTAATGCCTCTTTGGATTTTGAAGTCCAAGCTGACTTAAAGGAAGGCAGTGTCCTTTATCTTAACTTAGCTTCCCTTTGCTTCAAGGACAATATGAAAATCTTCCGTTTTGATGTCAATCATAATGAAGGGTCTACTTATTCAAGAACCAAGATGAATGGGGTTAACCTTTCAAATGGCACTTTGAAGTTTTTAGGGTCTTCCTTTATCAAAAACGGAGCCCATAAATCAGACACTAGGCAGGAAGGGAGAATCACAAACCTTTCTCTTGCCGCTAAAAGCGAAGTCTCCCCGGCCTTGCTGATCAAAGATAATGATGTCAAAGCTAGCCACGGCGCCGCCTTAGGAGCGTATAACCCCACTGAGCTTTATTATTTGATGAGCCGTGGATTAAGTTTAGAAGAGAGCAAGAAGCTGATTACTTATGGCTCTTTGCTTCCCATTATTGAATCCCTTAAGGATGAAAACTTAGTCACTGAAGCTAAAGAAGTTTTGGGAGGATTAAAGATATGATTGATATAAATAAAATCAGAAAAGATTTTCCAATGTATCGTAATGATGGAAAATTCGAAAACCTTCCCCTCCATTATCTCGATAATGCTGCCACTACTTTTAAACCATATTCTGTCATCAATGAAATTGATCATTACTACAAGGATATCTGTGCTAACGCTCATCGAGGAGACTATAGCCTTGCTCATGCCGTTGATTTGGCTTTTGAAGGCGCTAGAAATAGGATAGCTGAATTCATCAATGCCGACCCGGATGAAGTCTGCTTCACATCTGGCGATTCCATGGGAATGAATGAAGTTGCCTATGGCTTGCTTCCCTTGCTTAAAGCCGGAGATGAAATAGTTTTATCCTTTGCAGAACATGCTTCTAATGTTCTTCCTTGGTTTAAGGTAGCTAAGCTTACTGGTGCTGTTATCAAGTATGTTCCTCTCACTAAAGAGGGCCGGGTCACTGACGAAAATCTTAAGTCGGTTCTTTCTAAGAAAACCAAGATAGTTTCCTTGGCTTCCGTTACTAATGTCTTAGGCTATTTGCTTCCTGTTAAGGAACTGGTTAGCTTAGCTCATTCAGTCGGAGCTCTTTATGTTGCTGATGCCGCCCAGTCAATCGGCCATCAGAAGACTGATGTCAAAGATTTGGATGTTGATTTACTTTGCTTCTCAGGCCATAAGATGCTAGGGCCTACCGGCATTGGTGTCCTGTATGGTAAGAGAGAGATTTTAGAAAAGATGGATCCTATCTTCTCAGGCGGAGAAATGAACGCCAGGTTCAATAGCTTAGAAGAAGTCTCCTTACAGAAGGCTCCCTTGAAGTTTGAGGCTGGGACTCAGGACATTGCTGGAGCTATGGGCTTAGCTAAAGCCTGCGATTATCTTACTAGTGTTGGCTTTGACAATATTGAAGAGCATGAAAGAATGCTGAAGAAAGAAGCCGTCAAAGGCCTTATGGATAATGGCAATGCCGTTATCTACAATCCTGATTCCGAAGCTGGAATAATCACTTTCAATATCAAGAAGGTCTTTGCTCAGGATGCAGCTTCTTATTTAGCTTCTAAGGGCGTCTTTGTCCGCTCTGGTCAGCACTGCGCTAAGATTCTCCCAGAATTCTTAAAAACCGAGGCCACAGTAAGAGCTTCTTTGTATTTCTATAATGACGAAGATGATATCAAGGCTTTAGTTGAAGCCTGCAAGCATGCGGAGGATTTCTTAGATGTCTTTTTCAATTAATGATCCTGAGATGCTGAGAGAAATCATCATCGATAACTATCAGAATCCCCGTAATTTTGAGGATGTTAAAGATCCTCGGTATATCACTATCCATATGGATTCAGCTTCTTGCATTGATGATATCTATATTCATCTTTTGGTTGAAAAAGATATTATCACTGACTGTAAATGGCATGGGAAAGGCTGTGCTATTTCAACGGCCTCCACTTCAATTATGACCGATATGATTAAAGGGAAGAGCAAGAAAGAAGCCTTGCAGATGATGGATGAGTTCAATAAGATGCTTAATGGTCAGCCTTATGATGAAAATCTTTTGGGTAATGCTATCTGCTTTATGAATGTTAATAGGCAGCCTTCTAGAATTACCTGTGCCAACATCAGCTGGAGAGGCCTGAAGGAAGCCTTAGATGAAGAGGAGAAGAAATCATATGACAAACGATGATAAAAAGCCAATCTTTGATAGTGATAACCGTTCCCAGTATGAGTTCCGGGACAAGGATGTTGCTATTTACAAGACCCCTAAGGGCTTAACTGAAGATACGGTTAGAGAAATTTCCAAGATCAAGAACGAGCCTCAGTTCATGCTTGATTTCAGACTTAAATCCCTAAAGGAATTCTTTGCTCATCATCAACCCTCTTTTGGTCCCTCTTTGGACTTTATTAACTTTCAGGATTATACCTATTACACTAAAGTAGCTAACAATATTGCTACTGACTGGAACAAGGTTCCTACTACCGTAAAAAGCACGTTCTCGAAGCTAGGAATTCCGGAAGCCGAACAGAAGTTCTTGGCTGGCGTTACTACTCAGTATGAATCAGAGGCTGTCTACTCCAACATGCTTAAAGAAGTTGAAGATAAAGGTGTTATTTTCCTTGATACCGATACTGGATTGAAACTTTATCCTGAAATATTCAAAAAGTATTTTGGTAAGCTTGTTCCTCCCACAGACAACAAATATGCTGCCTTGAATTCGGCTGTCTGGTCAGGCGGTAGCTTCATTTATGTCCCTAAGGGAGTCAAACTAGAAAAACCGCTTCAGTCCTACTTTAGAATCAACAACAAACGTTCCGGACAGTTTGAAAGAACTCTGATTATTGTCGATGATGATGCTGAGCTTAATTATGTAGAAGGCTGCACCGCTCCGATGTATTCTCAGGAATCCCTTCATGCTGCCATTGTCGAGATCTTTGTCGGTAAGAGAGCTAAGATGCGTTATACCACTATTCAGAACTGGTCAAATTCTATTCTTAACCTAGTCACCCAAAGAGCTACTGTCGATGATGATGGCTTGATGGAATGGGTAGATGGAAATATTGGTTCGAAACTCTGTATGAAGTATCCTTGCTGCATTCTTAAAGGCGATAGATCGCGTGGCTCAACAATCTCTATTGCTGTTGCCGGCGAAGGCCAGTTCCAAGATACCGGTGCTAAGATGATTCATATTGGAAAAGATACCTCTTCTAATGTAATTTCTAAGTCAATCTGCCGTAATGGCGGAACAGCCAACTTTAGAGGAACCATTCATATTGGACCCAATGCCACTAATAGCAAAGCCCATGAGGAATGCGATACCTTGATTCTGGATGATCACTCCTATTCTGATACGATTCCTAATAACGTTGTTGCTAATGCTTCCTCCTATCTTGAACATGAAGCCAGTGTTTCTAAGATCAATGAGGATCAGCTGTATTATCTGATGAGTCACGGCCTTTCCAAGAATGCCGCCACTCAGATGATTGTTATGGGCTTCTTAGAGCCGTTCTCAAAAGAACTACCAATGGAATATGCCGTTGAACTTAATCAGCTGATTAAGTTCGATATGGTTGGCTCCATAGGTTAAAATCATGTTAATCAAAAATCCTAGTAGTAATTATGATGTCATCGTAGTAGGCGGTGGACATGCCGGCACTGAAGCTTGCCATGCTACTGCAACCTTAGGTTTAAAGACCTTAATGGTTTGTTTTAACTATAAGATGGTTTCTAATATGGCCTGCAATCCCACCATTGGCGGCTCAGCTAAAGGTATTGTTGTCCGTGAAATGGATGCCTTAGGTGGCATCATGGCTAAGATTGCTGATATGAAGGGCTCGATCCTGCAGATGAAAATCCTTAATACTTCCAAAGGCCCCGGCGTTCGTTGCTTTAGGGCTCAGGAAGATAAAAGAGGATATCCTAGGAATATGCAGAATTATCTGCTTACCGTTCCTAACCTTGATATCATCGAACATGAAGTCAAAAAGATTGTCGTAGAAGATAAGAAAGCTAAAGGAATCATTCTCGATGATGGTACTTTCATTGGCTGCAAAGCCATTGTTTTAGCTACCGGCACTCATATGGAAGCTCGTACCTTAAGAGGACATGTAGCTAAAGATGAGGGACCTGATGGAGAGAAATCCTCTCATGGTTTATCTAAGTCTATCAGTGACTTAGGTCTCAATATGATTAGGCTGAAGACTGGTACCCCTCCTAGAATCGATCCATCTTCAATTGATTATTCTATTCTTGAGATTGAGGAAGGCGATGAAGGGCAGAATGCCTTCTCATATGATACGACTTGGTTTTTAGACAAGAAGGATATGCTTCCCTGCTATCTTACTTATACTAACGAACATACCCATGAGATCATCCGCTCCCATTTAAAGGATTCCGCTATGTACGGCGGAGTCGTTAGAGGAGTAGGACCTCGATACTGTCCTTCCATCGAAGATAAAGTCGTTCGATTTGCTGACAAAAAGAGACATCAGCTTTTCTTAGAACCGGAAAGCGTGGAATTCTCTTCCTGCTACTTACAGGGATTCTCTACTTCAATGCCAGAGAACATCCAGGTTGAGATGGTCCATTCTTTAAGAGGATTAGAAAAAGCCGTCTTCCTGAAATACGCCTATGCTATCGAATACGATGCCGTAGAGCCTAGCCAATTAGACCATACTATGAAGGTCAAAGGCTTTGATGGCTTATATGTCTGCGGCCAGATAGCTGGAACTAGCGGTTATGAGGAAGCAGCGGCATTAGGTTTGATAGCTGGAATCAATGCTGCTTTATGGATTGAAGGACGTGAGCCTTTCACTCTTTCAAGAGATGAAGCCTATATTGGCATCATGATTGATGATATCGTCACTAAAGGGACTCATGAACCTTACCGTCTTTTAAGTTCCCGTTCTGAATACCGTTTAATAACTAGAAATGATAATGCTGATGTTAGACTTTTAAAGAAAGGCTATGATATCGGTTTAGTCTCTAAAGAACGTTTTGACCGTTTGAATTCTAAAAATGAAAAGGTTGACTTAGCTATCAACTTGCTCGCTTCTCATCAAGTGGCTAGTAATCAGAAAGTAAGAGATTACATCAAATCATTAGGATTCAATGACCCTAATGGCAATGAAACACTTAAGCAAACGATGAGAAGGCAGAACGTCAAGTATAAAGAATTATCAAAGTGCGTTGATTACTTACCTGTCCTTGATGATGAAGAACAGTTCAAATGCGAGACCGAGATAAAATATGAAGGGTACATCATTGCGGAACGTAAAGAGGCTGAAAGAAGAAAGAGCTATGAATCGCTTTTGCTTCCTGATAATCTCGACTATAAGCATATGGATGGCTTGTCTTTAGAAGCTAGGGAAAAGCTTTCCTTGCTTAAACCGAAGACTTTAGGAGAGGCTAGCCGAATAACTAACGTTCATCCATCCGATATTGATGTCCTATCTTTCTACGTCAGACATAAGGAACATAACTCAAAATAAAGAAAAAGCGTCAAGAGCAGGATTTGCTCTTGACGCTTTTGATTAATCCTCGATGTCGCTAGCTTTTAAGAAAGTGTTATCTAAAGGCCCTAATAATCTTGCATTGACGTAGCATTGCTTCAAAGTCAGGATTGTCTGGCCTTGGTAATTGCCGCTAGGTGTTAACTCGACAAGAAGAATAGCTTCTACTCCAGCGCCTTTATCGAATACTAGAGGTAGCATCATCGACATGACATCTCTAGTCGGGAAGAATGAAGGCAAAGCCATTCGATAATCGTAGCGCACACACTTTAAGGAACTAGCAATAGCAGAATCTAAAGAAGCTTTGATCAGGGTGAAGAGCATATCATTTTCCTTCACCGCTTCTTCTAAGTAAGCATATAGTTTGCTTCTCTGGTAATCGTTTTTCTCTCTGATGATGTCATCAAGAAGCTTCTTTTCTTTAGCAAAAGGCATAACGACTTTCTTTAAGAACATCAAGGGGAAACGGTCTAAGTTGTCTAAGATGATGTGCTGATAATCAGTATGTAAGTCTTTTTTGGTATCGTAGATGATATCAGCGGTGCTATTGGTATATGTCGGTTTAGGAGGGAGGGGATTGAAGTGCTCGACAATGATCTTACCTATGCCTTGACTTGCTGCTATGGAGAATCCCTGGAAAATATAGTCAGAATCAATAGTCTTATCTTTGTTTACCATTAAGACGCCATAGATATCATCAAAATCATTGGTCTCTAAACCGGTATTGAAAGCTGCAAATCCTGATTTTTCATCCACGAGGACTTTCTTTTGGGAAAGAAGACGGTAATAAGTATACTGAAGATAAATCTTCAGGATGATTAATGGATCTTTAGAATGGTGGTAGCACCAGTCTTCCTGAATAGCTAAATCAGCTAATTCAGCAACGGCATCATCAAAGTCCGGGAAGAAAATCTGACTCCTTAAAGCATCTTTAGGCTTCTCTTTATCGTTTCCGATAAAGTTAAGATAATATTTATATTCAGTAGTATTTGCGGCTTTCTTGATAGAGGCTATCAAAGCTTCGGAATGAGTGTTAGTAAAAGAAAGCGGGAAGACAAAGCAGTCATCCTTGATAGTGATGAGATTGCTCTTGATATCATTCGAGTAGTCATTCTTGATGAGATTGACTATGGAAGAATCCTCTAAGCCAAGATTAGTGAATTCCTTTACTGAAAGGATAAGCTTTGGAGGAATAAAGACTTCTTCAGCCTTAGGGTAGCTATTATCATTGGAACTGAAGCTCTTCTCTTTAATAGGGGCTTTAGCCTCAGCCTTCAAAAGAGGCTTATCATTTATGATAGGGTGACTAGCATTATCGATTCTTTCTTTGATAGTGACTAATGACTGTTTGACACCCTTGATTGATACATCCCTAAGAGAGATAGTCTCAGGCATAGCTTCTAAGAGGCTTTTCATCTTGGAAAAACCAAAAGCGTGGTAATTAAAGCCGTGATCTAAAAGCCATTTGCTGATAGTAGCCATTGGGTATTCTCTACTGGTGTTGAAACCGTTCTTCAGAGACTCATAGATGGCTTTCTTATCATCATTGGAAAATTTAGTAGACCCTTTTTTATTGGGACTGCCTTTTATCATATTAGAAATTGCCGAACCCTGATTATTGAAATCATGAACGACTACGTACTCTTCTTTTTTATGGCCGACTGTTTCATCAGCACTGAGTTCTAGGAATTCATTTAAGTCGTTTAGAAGCGACTTCATTTTTTTATAACCGAATTCCTCATAGTTCAGGCCTTGATTCTTTAGATAAAGAGCAACTTTAGCCAAAGGAATCTTCGAGTTTTTTTCAAACTCCTGACAAAGCAGGTCATAAATGTTTTGCTTGTCTTGATTTGTTAACATTTGTGTCCTTGTAGGCTTTATTTTTATAAAGCTAAGTACATTATATAACTAATTGAGTTTTTTTTAAACTAAGCGATTTCCTATTATAATAATAGAAAAGGGGCATAGACTATGTCTGATTTTAAAGAAGCTGAGATAAAAGATGCTTTGGTTTTGGATAAGGATAATAATCTGATGAAGACTTCTTTCCTAATAACTGCTAAGGCCGATAACAAAGTTAACACGATGACTGCGGCCTGGTTCAGCATTGGCAATATCTGGTCCATGCCAGTCTTCATAATCATGGTAAAGAAATCCCGATATACACATTTGTTTTTAGAAAAAAGCAAAACCTTTTCTATCTCTTTCTTAGATGATCTAAATTCTATAAAACTTGGATATCTAGGAACTGTCTCTGGAAGAGATGAAGATAAAATAAGTAGAGCTGATCTCCATCTTAGTTTTATTAATGACACACCTTTTATTGAGGAATCAAAGCAAGTCATCATCTGCACGAAACTCTATGAAAATGATTGCAATACCGATAGAATTCTAAGCGATTCAATCATTAAAAAATACTATTCCGGAGCTAATCAAGGCAATTATCACACGCTTTATATTGGAAGAATAGATAAGGTACTAAACAGGAATTGATAGGATAAATATCATTTCCATTTATGCTTAATAAAAAGCTTGTAATGCAAAGTGTAGCGTACTACACTATATAACGAGGATGCTGAAATGGAACAAAAAGTAGGTTATTACATTAAATTAATTAATGACAAAATCAAGACTAAAGCCGATTACGATTTAAAAAGCAACAATCTGACTTTATCACAAAGCCGTGTTCTTTCCTTTATTCATCAACATGGCGGTGAAACCACCCAAAAAGAGATCGAAGATAATCTCAAAGTTGCCCATCCTACTGTCGTTGGATTAGTGAAGAGGATGGAAAAACATGGATTCTTAATTTCTTTCTTTGATCCTAACAATGGCCGAAATAAAATAGTCAAACTTACACCTAAGGCCGAGGTTATAGGAAATAACATGGCTCAGGTTATTGATAGCCAAGAAGACAAAATGCTGAAAGGCTTATCGGAAGAAGAAAGAAAGCAGTTCCTATACTATCTAGTAGAAATATATAAAAACATCAGTTGAAAAAGCCAAGTCAAAAACTTGGCTATTCAAATAATTGAAAATGTAGCGTGCTACATAAAGAGGTACTTATATGTTTAAAACATTATCTAAAAGTTTAAACGGCGATAAAACCCTAAGCTTTGTAACGGTAGGTTTATCGGCTTTGGAAGTAGTTTTTGAAATTATCATTCCTTTATGTATGTCTGATTTGCTTGATTACGGCATTAATTCCAGCAACATGACCAAAGTATGAATATATGGAGGTGCTTTACTTGTCTTTGCAACTCTCGAACTTATTACTGGTATTTTTGGGGCAAAAATCGGTGCTAAAGCTAGTGCCAGATATGCGGCTTCTCTAAGAAAAGATATGTTCGATAAAGTACAGACCTTTTCTTTTAGCAACATTGATAAGTTTTCCACGGCATCAATAATTACGCGTTTAACTACCGATGTTACCAATGTCCAAAATGCTTATCAGATGATTATCAGGATGGCAGTTAGGGGGCCAATCATGATGATCTTTTCTGTGGCGGTTTCTTTTACAATCAATACAACTATAGCCTGGATTTTCTTAGCTGCTATACCTTTCTTAGCTATCTTCCACTTCTTGATTGTTAAAGGAGTCAACCCCATCTTTAAGAAAGTCTTCCATACCTATGATGACTTAAATGAAGTAGTCGAAGAAAACGTTAAAGGAATAAGAATAGTTAAATCTTTTAACCAGGAAGACCATGAAGTCAAGAAATTCGGTGGCATCTCTCAAAAAATCTATTCTGGTTTCTCAAAGGGAGAAAGACTAATTGCTTGGAACTCCCCTTTGATGCAGTTTACGATGTATGCCATCATGATATTAATTTCTTGGATTTGGCGCTAAGGCGATTGTTGCCAGTGGCAACAATGTATCTTTAGGGTTGACTACAGGACAGTTAACGGCTCTGATTACTTATGCTATGCAGATATTAACTAGTCTCATGATGCTTTCCGTGGTCTTTGCTATGATCTCTATTGCTAGTTCCAGTGCTACTAGATGCGCTGAAATTTTAGAAGAAAAACCTTCTATTACAAGCCCTGCTAATCCTATCAAAGAAGTTAAAGACGGAAGTATTGTTTTTAAAGATGTTAGCTTCACTTATAGCGATAAAGCTGAGAAGAACGTTCTTTCAAATATTAATCTTAATATACCTTCTGGTTCTTCTTTAGGAATCATCGGAGCTACGGGTAGCAGTAAGTCATCCTTAGTGCAATTGATACCTAGATTATATGACGCTTCTAAAGGTGAAGTCTTTGCCGACGGAGAAAATGTCAAAGCTTATGACTTGGATATATTAAGGAATTCAGTTTCCATGGTATTACAGAAAAATGAGCTCTTTAGTGGAACCATTAAAGAAAATCTTCTTTGGGGAAATGAAAAAGCAACAGATGAGGAAATTAAGGAAGCCTGCCATGTTGCCTGCGCTGATGAATTCATTGATACTTTACCTGATGGCTATAACACCCATATTGAACAAGGCGGGACTAATGTTTCAGGCGGTCAGAAGCAAAGACTTTGTATTGCGCGAGCCCTGTTAAAGAAACCGAAAGTCATTATCATGGATGATTCAACCTCGGCTGTTGATACTAAGACTGATGCGAAGATTGAGAACGGATTTAGAAGTTATCTTCCTCATACCACAAAAATAGTAATTGCCCAAAGAATCACCTCTGTAGAAAACTGTGATTCCATTATTGTCATGGATGATGGCAAGATTGTGGCACAAGGTAAACATGAAGATCTGATTAAGAACTGTAGCATCTACGCGGATATCTATCAGTCACAGCAGAAAGGAGATTCCGATAATGGAAAAGGCAGTTAAAAAAGGAAAGAAGAATGCTGCTATGAGTTTCAAACCTGACACGATTAAGCGTCTTCTTTCCTATATGAAAAGATACAGAGGTCAGATGATATTTGTTATCATCTGTGTCCTTCTTAGCGCTTTAGCCAGCGCTGCCTCTTCGCTCTTCATTGAAAACCTTATTGATGACTATATCATGCCTTTAATAGGTGTCAGTGATCCTAATTTCTCACCTTTGATTGGAGCTTTGATTTTGATGGGTTGCATCTATTTAGTCGGTGTCTTAGCTACTCTCTTCTATAACCAAGTCATGGTGACAATCGCCCAAGGAACCTTAAAGAAAATAAGAGATGATATGTTCACTAAGATGCAAAAACTTCCGGTTAGCTTCTTTGATTTCCACACTCATGGTGAAATTATGTCTCTTTACACTAACGATACTGATACCTTAAGGCAGATGATTGCTCAGTCCTTAGTGCAATTGGTTAGCTCCGTTTTCACCCTGGTCGCTGTCTTCTTCTGTATGCTTTATATCAGTGTCTGGCTGACGATTGTCGTTGTAGTGGTTATGGGATTAGTCTTAGTCATCTCTAAAGGCGTCATTGAAAAATCTTCTCATTACTTTGTTCAGCAACAATCAGATATAGCTGATTTAAACGCCTATGTTGAAGAAATAATCAATGGTGAGAAGGTTGTTAAAGTCTTCTGCCATGAAGGCAAGAGCCAATTAGATTTTAAGGAAAAGAATTCTAAATGGGAAGATAGTACTCAAAATGCTAATGGGCAAGCCAATATGATGATGCCGATGATGAATGCTCTTGGCTATGTTCTCTATGCGATTGTTGCCGTTCTAGGTGCCTATATGGCCATAGCTGGCTTAATGAATGTCGGATTAACCGGAGTCAATGTCTTGACCCTAGGCATGATTGCTTCCTTCTTGACTTTAGCTAAGAGTTTTACTAATCCTATCAGTCAGTTAGCAAACCAATTTAACTCGATTATTACGGCTTTAGCTGGGGCTAGTAGAATCTTCAAATTCATGGATGAAAAGTCGGAAACTGATGATGGTTATGTAACCTTAGTCAATGCTAAGGCCGATAAAGATGGTAATCCCATTGAATGCCAAGAAAAGACAGACAAATGGGCTTGGAAGTATCCTCATAAGGATGGCTCAACTACTTCTTATACTTGGCTTAAAGGTGAAATTGTTCTTGATCATGTTGACTTTTCCTATGTCTCCGGAAAGCAAATTCTTCATGATATTACGATTAAAGCCGACCCTGGTGAGAAAGTTGCTTTAGTTGGCTCAATCGGTGCTGGTAAAACTACTATCACTAACTTAATCAATCGTTTCTATGATATCGATGATGGCAAGATTCGTTTTGATGGAATCAATATTACCAAGATAAAAAAGCCTGACTTAAGAAGGTCCTTAGGGATGGTTCTACAGGATGTTCATCTTTTTACCGGAACAATTATGGAAAATATCCGATACGGAAATGAAAAGGCTAGTGATGAAGATTGCATCAAAGCCGCAAAACTAGTTAACGCCGATGGCTTCGTTAGAATGCTTCCAAAAGGGTATAACACTATCATCTCTGGGAATGGTGAAGGCTTATCTCAAGGTCAACTGCAATTAATATCCATTGCTAGAGCTGCCGTTGCTGATCCTCCGGCTATGATCTTAGATGAAGCTACTAGTTCTATTGATACTCGGACCGAGAAACTAGTTCAAGGTGGCATGGACCATCTGATGAACGGGAGAACGACTTTTGTTATTGCTCACCGCTTATCAACAGTCAAGAACAGTGACGAAATCTTAGTGCTTGATCATGGCGCTATCATTGAAAGAGGTTCACACCAAGAACTAATAGCCAAGAAAGGAACTTATTATCAGCTCTATACTGGTGCCTTTGAGCTTGAATAGATAGTTATTTACCTCAATATAAAAATCCCGGGATTTTATCATGGGATTTTTAATTGAAAAAGAAACTATTAGGCGTTTAGTAAAAAACGGTAAGTCAATTTAGAATATGATCCTGATGAGACGGTGATAATAAGAGTTGAAGAGGTGCTGGGCAAGGCTTTAATGGTTAGAACTTTGGTATTTGAATCAAAGGAGTAATAATCAGTGGAGAAGGCTTTTCCGTTAGCATCAGTGAAGGTAATGGTTTCATCAGTTAGCTCTTCGGTGTTTGAAGAATCTCCTACGGCCTTAAAGGAATGGAGCCAGAAAGTATCTCCCGTCTTTACCTGGTATTTATCAGGTAAAACATTATTACTATCACTAGTTAAAGAAACGCTGAAACTAGCATAGGGCAAGAAATCATTTAAAGAGGCGTTATTCTTCCAGATAGATTTGGAAACATAGTTTTCACTAGTTGTGTCATTAAGAGAAGTAACAAAGTCGCGGTAAGCAGTTAAGTCCTTTGCGAAGGAACTCGAAAAATGAATTGCATTATATGCAGAATGGCTCTTATCAAGCTTTGTGCTAGCTGATATCTTGCTTTCATCCATAATTAAAGTTGCAGCTCTTAAATCATTCTTAACCGCTTCTTTTAAGAGTAAGGCATTATTTAGGATTCCTTTTTCCTTTTCAGCAGTGGCTAAAGTGGCTTTTAAGTCTGTAAAGAAAGTGCTAGAAACATCATTTGTGTCGCGAGTGAAAGAAATTCTTAAATAATCATAGGAAACTGTCTTAGTATCTCTGATAACAAAGTTCATTGAATCAAAGGAACCATTATCTTTCAAAGAAAATGTTAATTTGATAGAAGTTAAAGATTGAGGGAATAAACCTGAAATTATAGATCCATAGAGCAAAGCTTCTGAAGAGGTCTCTCCATATTTGTCATTGAGGGCTTTAAAATGGCCTTGGCTTTAAGGCTATCAATAAGAGTCTGAAGGGTTGCTAAATGGAGGCTACTGACACTGATTCCAGAACTTGGGTCTTCATCATAAGTAAGGACCGTATTGATCAAAATAGATAAAGAAGCCAAATCAATAGATTTGTTTTTGCCACCATTTAAAAGTAGTCCTATTTCTGGATATTGAAGCAAGGAAGAACTATCACGTCCTGATGTCAAAGACGAAAGCAGCTTATTTAAGATTGTCGGAGCTAAGTCCTTAGCAATACTTACTTGGTTATAGTAGCAAAGAGAATCATGATTAGCTCCACTCATCGCATAAAGCTGTAAATCAGTATCAGACTCGTATAAAAAGCCTAAGCGAGTGACACTTCCTAGATTATTATCACCTGTGATAGCAGGCAGACCAAAATTTAATAAACTAGTGTTTTCACCAAAGTCTAAATGGAAGTCCACATTGATCTTTTTATTCTCGTCTTTGATGATAGAGACAGTATAAGGAAGCTTCATGGCACTGCTTTCAGGATTAGAGCCTGAAGAAGGCAAATAGCAGAAAGATATAGTTTCGTTAAAAGATAAGGTATCAGTTAAAGAGTATTCCGTCATTGATTCAACCATTCTAGCTATATAGTGAGGCTCAACAAAGAAAGAGAAAGAATCAGTGGCTGGGTCTTTGCTATTAGAATTTATCGCTGTAGCAGTAACGGTTACGAATCCAGCTTTTTTAGCAGTAACTAAGCCATTATCATCGACTCGTGCTAAGTCAGGGTCACTGACAAAATAGGAAACTGAGCTATCAGGACCAGAGACTTGACAGCTTAACTGCATAGTCTTTCCAATCTCTACCTGTCTATCGCCAGTTAGTTCAACTGTATAATTGACACTATCCGCTGTTGGAAGGAAAGTAGCATTAAGAATATAGGTTTTAGCAGCAGTAGGGGTAAAAGCTAAGCTAGAAGTTATATCAGTTTCATCAAGATAGAGACTATCAAGTCGGTAATTGTTTTTAGAAGTGACTTCCACAGTCAGCTTGGTGTTTAATTCAGCATAATTGTTTTCATCTATTCCGATGACTTTAATGGTCCCCTGCTGATTAGTGGTAGTTCTTATAAGAGCTTTATCAGTAATTGAACAATCAGTATTTTTAGAGCAAGAAGCTAAGTTAATCATTGATAAAGAGAGAAGTGATAAGGAGACGATTCCTTTAATTAAATATTTTTTCATTTTAAATTATCCTTCCTATAACTAGGAATAGCTAACCTTAGTTTCTTTGATGTCACTATAACTAAAACTAGAAGGGTTATCTGGTAAAGTGATAATCTTGTAGCCAACCATATCAGTCTGATAATAATTAAGGTCACTTTCTTTTAAGCCATAAGAAAGGACCATATGATTAGTTTCATCAAAATAATTAATATCAAAATCATTGCCATGATCATGACCGGCAAAGGTTCCGACTATGCCACAGCTTTTCATAACGTTGTAAACACCATTGTTTTTATATCCGTATCCAAAAGGATCTTTTTTATATCCTTGTCCTTGATAGATGCCATCGCTATAGCCTTGATAGGCAGTAACAAACTCTTTTAAGCAAATATGGAAGAAAGCTAATCCAGGAGCCTTATCTCCTTGATTATCGTAGATTTTCTGAAGGTGATCTAACTGGTCTTGATGAATGACATCGTAAATGCTGTATCCGCCATCGCCAGCCGATTTATAATTGTTGCTATCAATAATGTATAAGCGGTAGACGTTCTTGCCATTGCTTTGAAGGTTAATGTAGTAATTGGTTAAGCCATAAATATCATCATTCTCATAATCAACAAAAACTGCATTCTTGCTAGCCATGATTTTCTTATTGATGTAATAAGAATCACTAATCAAAGAACTGGAATCGTGATTGCCGTAAGTAAATGCCCATTTGATATTAAAGGAATCGATGAAAGTGATAAAAGCATCAACTTGTTCAGTTGTTTCTTTTTCAAAGGTATCACCAGTTAGAACAATTAAATCAGGATTGTTAGCCTGTTCTATCATTGTTCTTAAATGGGTATATTCTTTTTCTTCGTCATAGTCTGAGGTATTTGTAGGATTACCAAAATGCAGGTCAGTAAGCTAAAGAATCCTAAAACCGCTCTTGTATTGAAGAGTTAGTCCATATTTACCAGTTGAATCGTCTTTTGAGCCAGAACTAGAAGAATCTAAGCTAGTTGAAGACGGGGAAGAAGTAGATGCTCCTTTGCAGGAACCTAAAACACAAGAAAACAAAAGCATACCGGCAGCTAAGCACTTTTTTTCTTTTACCAAGTTATTTTCTCCTTGCTTTGCCTTTAAAAAGGCAAGGGATATTTTCCCATCTATAATTGTTATATAAGAAAACAAAAAGCAACACAAATTAGGAGACTGAAAATTTGTGTTGCTACTTGATAAATCAAGGCTTATATAAGATGAAAAATCAAACCAACTACTGGTACCCAGAGAGAAACAATTATGGTTAAGACAATCTGAAGAATCATAGTGCATTTAAACATATCAAACATTGAGTAATAGCCTTTTGAATAGGTGATTAATGGTACGGTATCTAACGGCAATAGATAACAGTTGCAAAGACATAAGGAGAAAGCTAGAACAATTAAAGTAGCTAAGCTAGGATCAATACTACTAGTACCATTTATAATTACCATTGCTCCTATTGAGATAAGGTTAGAGCCTAAGATTGATACTAAGGAAGTGGCAACTGGGTCAATCACTAAGCAAACAAAAGTGATTAAGCAGATTATCATTAACATGAGGATGATATTCATATTCAAGGACGGTAAGGCATTGCCAATCAGTTTCATAACTCCAAAATCCTACATAGCACCGCCTAATGTAATTACAGTAGCTACTAAGAAGAAGGCATCCCAAGAATTCTCTTTTAAAAAAGTCTTTACATCTAAGACCCGGATTCCAGGCATGAAAAGTAAGGCACAGCGTAGAACCGAGATGATCATGACGTTAAAGAAAGAAAACCAGCTTGAGAGAATCCAAAGAACTAGCATTGTAAAAGCAATAACAATAGTCTTAATCTCACTCGAAGTCATTTTTTGAGGGACATCTAAGTTATCAGCAAAAGTTTTGATATCTTTTTTTCGGACTTGTACTGGCTTATAAATCTTACAGATTAAAATCCAGCTCAAAGGAAGCATTACTATAGCTAGAGGAATTCCAGCTACCATCCATTGAACAAAGGAGATAGTTACTCCACAGGTTTTTTCTAAAATTCCTATAGCCATCAGATTGATACTGCTTCCAGCTGGAGTCATCATTCCTCCAATCATAGAAGCAATCGGAATAGCAATCATTAAGGCCTTACCGGTCTTTTTCTTGTATTCTTCTTTTTTGTAAAGATCTAAGAAATTCAAGGCTATTCCGCTAAAGACAGCGCAAGTAGGGACATTACTGATCAAGGAAGAAATCAGGCAAGCTGTAATCATAATAGCTAAGATCACAGTTTGTATATTGTTACTGAATAATTTAAGTAATCCTTTTAGGATTCTTTTTTGGGAGAGGAGTAGTTGTTATAGCAGCCGTTAAACCAAAAGAAGCTAAAGTAAAATAAACAACTGGTTCACTGAATCCTGATAAAGAATAATGAAGTGATCCTTGAAGGCTATTTAATCCTAAGCTAGTAGCTTCAGGGCTTGTCCCTAAGGACATGCTGATTAAACCGATGAATAGAATACTAGTGACGACAACTGGTAAAGCACTAGTTATTAAAACAATCAAAAAAGAAATTAGCAAGCCAATAGTTCTTATACCCCCAATTGAAATGCTATCAAAAGAGGGAAGAACAAGCGAAACAACAAAGACAATTAAAGCAAGGATTAAACCAATGAACTGCTTAAAATTAAGATTAATCTTTTTTAAAAATGTAGTCACGTTTGTTAACTTTCTTCAAGACTTCAATAAGGTCAGTTATTTTCTTGAGCTTAAACCCGACTAAGGGACTATTGGTGGCATCAGCTAGGCCAACGTCAGTCAGTTTGAAAGTATCCTTTTTATAGGGGATTATCTAGTTGCTATGCTTCCAGCAACCAATCCTTTATGCAAAAGCAAATCCCTTCATGTTAATGACTTGAAAGGCAAAGACTTGATTGTTATGAACAAAGGGTCCACCGTTTATCAGATGTGTGCCGAAGCCTGCCATGAACTCAATTTTGAAATGAAAGTCCTTTATTTTGATTAGCATGTTTCTAACCTGGCTGATTTTGTCATTAAAGGAATCGGGATTGCTATATTAATGAAGGGATTAACGAGATTTGTCCGTAATCCTAATGCCAGAGTTATTCCAATTTCTCCGAAGATACAAGGAAATATCTATCTTTGCTGGCTTAAGAACGGAAAACTTTCTTTGGCAGCCCAAAGATTCATAACTCTTGTTAAGAACTTTAATGGGAAGCCTGACCTTTCTAATGAAAAGATTCTTGATTTTAAGCCCCCCAATGTTTGAAAAGAAGCCTATTTAAAAAGCCCTTGAGGGTAGTCCTCAAGAGCTTTTAATAAGTTCTTAAATATTACTGCTGTTTTCGTCTTTGTTTAAGAGAACCAAGATAGTACTAGCATACTTTTCTTTGCGTATCTTGAGAATTTTCTGATAAACCGGATAGTTAGCTGCTACCATTACGATACCAATGATTCCAATAATGATTCCAAAGACCAAAGCTAAAGTAGTACCATCTCCAATAACCTTCATGGCTAAGCACATACCAATGCCTAGAATCAAAGCCCCGATAATTCCGAAAGTGTAAGTGAAAATTTGGGCTGGTAGTTTTACCTTCCTGTCTAATTTTTCAGCTTCGTCTAAGTTTGTTTTAATCTTCGGAGTGTACTCTTCCTTAAGTTTTTCTTCATCGTAGTTTTTCATATTTGCTTATGTCCTTTCCCCAACACTTGTTGAGTTCTGGTATAATGTTAAGCGATAACAGAAGTGAAAGGAACGACACGTTTAAAACTTTGTGTTGAGGATAAATCAATTATGGATGATCTTGAATTAAAAGCTTTGAGTTCTCAAAAGAAATTAGGTAAAGCTTTAATTGAGCTTCTTCAGTACAAGGATTTTTTAGATATTAACGTAAAAGAGCTTTGCCTATTAGCTAAAGTCAATCGAACAACCTTTTATGCTCATTATGACAACACTTTTGAATTGCTTGAAGAAACTAAGCAAAACATGATTAATGATTTCTTGGCCTCCTATAAAAACAAATCGTTTAAAGATGTTATGAATAGTGATTTTAATATCGACTTAATCAGTGAAGAATATGTTCTGCCTTATTTGAAATTTATAAAAAAGAATAAGAATATCTATAACGTCTATGTCAAATGCTCTTTAGCATTAGGAACGGAAGAGTATTTCACCGCTATTGTTAATAATATTGCTAAGCCTTTATTTGAAAAGAACGCCAAAAGCGATGGTGTTGAAATACTATATATTTCTAGATTCTATGTTGAAGGAATTAATAGTATTGTTAAGCTTTGGATTAAAAGAGAATTAAAAGAAAGCGAAGAATATATCTGCAAGATTATTTTAAAACTCAGAAGCAAAGAATCCGCTTGATTGTTTTAAAGAAATACCAATTGTTCATTCTCTTTTATTGATATGGTAATGTTTGCTTTTGGCTGTTCTTTGTTTTATAAGAATTTGAAAATAGACTGGTCAAATAACTTAGATTCTTTGACATTTGTGGTAACTATATTTGGCTCTTTCTTCTTAACTAATCTTGCCTATGGCGTTGCTTTGGGACTAATTACAAATGTTCTTTATCGATTAATTGTCAAAACTAGTGAATCTGTCTCCTTCAAAGAGAGGGTTATAGCAATAAGTGCTTCTTCGTATGTATTAACCGGTACCGGCCTAATAGTTATGATTTGCTTTGCTTGTTTATAGGATTTGTTGATCTTAATCTGCATGGAGAAATCCATGCAGATTTTTGTTTATTAACGCAGTTAAACCTAATTTCGATAATTAGAAAATGAAACCGAATTTTCTCTTAATGAATATAGACTAGTGTTTATATATGAATTTGAATTCAGAAGTTTTAGTTTTCTTAGCTATTCATATCCTTTTGAAGGAGAAAATGGTTTAGTTAAACTGTAATGAGGCTCCAATTGGAAAACGGTTAGAAATATTGATCTTAATTATTAGATTTTTTTGAAATGGTTTCGTCTACGGTAAATAAAATAGCAACCGTAAAGGTTTGATTGGATGAATCAAGAGATAAAGTCCCATTATATTTATCACAGACAATCTTGATGGATCTTAAGCCAAAACCATGATATCTTGCATCAGCTTTTGAAGTGACGGGGTAACCTTCATTAAAAGTTATTTTTCCTTGGTAGCAGTTTTGCGCCGATATTGAAACCAGGTTACCTACTTTTTTAATTCTTAGGGTTATTAGCCTTTTAGAAGTATCAAGGTTTTTTACGGCTTCAACGGCATTATCGATGATATTTCCAAATAAAGAATAAGTATCGGGTTCACTCATAAAAGAAAGTGCGGAACCATCCGCAATACAATTAAATTTAATTTGGTGTTGACTACAAAACAAACTTTTTTGAGATAAAACAACATCTAAGGCCTTATTTCCGGTTTAATGGCTGAGTCATA
>Ga0265294_10001729_pt1 | contig 29332 bp, 15 predicted proteins | sample MunlanPumphouse3_FD_192504 | JGI IMG/M metagenome (GOLD analysis project Ga0265294, IMG submission 192504) | Groundwater microbial communities from a municipal landfill in Southern Ontario, Canada - Pumphouse #3 | ecosystem: Environmental > Aquatic > Deep subsurface > Groundwater | place...
GACGAAACAGTTATGCCTTGGATTTTAGCAGATACGTATGTGGGAGGAACCGGATGCGTTAATTGCGCTCGTCCGGGTCTGTGGGGGAGTCTCTCGGGTAACCGGGGGCTCTACCTGGAAGCGGCATTTTGCAACAGGCATGTGAAAAACGCGTCCTAGGGTGTGTTGGTTTTTATAGTCGCCTGAGCGACTAAATCAGATGGGAGTGGAATGCGATGAAGCAAAGTGAGAATCAGAGAGATGAACAGCATGAGGCCGAAGATCCGTACTTCGGACGGATGAATGACCCAACAGCCGCTGCTACGATTACTGGCCCGTGCGGTGATACAATGGAGGTGTATCTTGTGGTGAAAGATGATATAATTCAAGAGATCAAATACCATACTGACGGATGCGGCAATACGCGCTCCTGTGGGCGTGCGATTGCACGTCGCGCCGTGGGGCGCGGCGTTACTGATGCGCTCTCTATCAGCGCAGGCGAATTGATCCGTTCGGGCGAGTGTCGCCCCGCTGAGGGACGCCACTGTGCCATCCTGGCGGTCAGCACCCTGTATCGTGCGGCCGCTGATTACCTGTTAGCCCCTTAAAAAGGTGGCTGCAAAACCTGAAAGTTAAGATTTTATGCAAACAGAAAATACCGAACAAAAGAGTTGTGATCCAAGCCAGTGCGGAAGTTGTGGGGAGTCAGCCTGCCCATCCGCGGGTGCTGCCGCGCCGCAGACAGCGGCAACTGATGACAAAGACGCTAAATTGCGCGGACGGTTGAGCCAGATCCGCCGCACCATTATTGTGATGTCAGGCAAAGGCGGTGTTGGCAAGAGCACTGTGGCTGTAAATTTGGCGATGAGTGCCATGCTCTCAGGACGCCGCGTAGGGCTGTTGGACGTGGATCTGCACGGTCCAAGCGTGCCGATTATGCTGGGTCTCGTCGGGCAGAGGCTCGAGAGCGGCGAGAATGGAATGCAGCCAGTTGAGATTGGTGGATTGAAGGTACTCTCTGTCGGCTTCCTGCTAAAACATCCGGATGATCCGGTTATCTGGCGTGGGCCGATGAAAATGAGTGTGATCCGGCAGTTCATCGAGGATGTCGACTGGGGGGAGTTGGATCTGCTGGTCATTGATTCGCCTCCGGGAACCGGCGATGAGCCGCTCACGGTCTGCCAGCTCATTCCCGAGCTGGATGGCGCGGTGATTGTGACTACGCCACAGAAGGTTGCCGCGGCGGATGTACGCAAGTCGATCTCCTTCTGTCGTGAGATTGAGGTGCCAGTGCTGGGTGTGATTGAAAACATGAGCGGCTTCGCCTGTCCTAAGTGCGGCGAGGTTACCGCAGTGCTGCGTGCGGGGGGGGGACGTGAGATGGCCGAGCAGATGCGCGTGCCGTTTTTGGGGTCGATCCCGATTGATCCGTTGATCGCGGTGTCTGGGGATGAGGGTAAGGCGTTTGTTGAGTCAGCGGCGGGTTCGCCCGCAGCTGGGATCTTCCGCGAGATCCTCAGGACGCTGATAGGTTAAGTTTATCGGTTGCTTTATATAGCATGCGGTTTGTCGTAAAGATCTGCGGCTACAGGTGCGAAGCTTTTCGGTAGGGCACTGGCTGGGAACGCGCCTTACGAGGGCACAGCTGGTTTAAAAATAAAAAATTAAAAAAAGTAAAAATAGTGGTTGACACGATTTAAGTAATCGAGTACCTTAATGCGTGTTGAGGCGAATTAGGCTTCAGCACACACTAGGAGGTCGATATGCAAAAGTTCTGGAAATGCATTGTGAGTGTATGCTTTATGTTGGTGTTACCAGCCAGAGCTCAGTGGATCTTGCAGGAGGTGCAGCTGACAACAGGCTGGAATGCGGTTTGCCTGAAGGTCACTCTGCCGGATGCAATGTGCGCCACTGCTTTCGCTGGCTCGCCAGTCGAGGTGGTCAGCTGGTGGTGCCGAGGTGGAAATGGTGAGGGTGGCTTCACACAATCACCAGAGGAACCTTTACCGCCTGCGCCGGAGATGCGTAACTGGTATCCGGGCAACCCTCAGGCAAGTACATTCTTTCAGCTGATCGGGGGCGAGTCCTATTTGATCAAGGTCTCGGCACCAGTTACACTTCAGCTCACCGGCGTTCCTGCGCTACCTTGCCCCGTGCTGTTTGGCGGTATGCAGAGTCTGGTCGGCTTAAATGTTCCCGCAGGCAAAAAAGTCATGCTCTCGGAGTATTTCGCTTTCTACAACTCGCTTAAACCTGGCTACGCATTTTCGGGTGTTAATCCAATATCCGCAAGTTCTGTGCTGATTCAACCCAGCACCGTTCCAGCGCAATCAGCTGCCATCTGGGTCTCTTCAATCGGGGCCGGCGCTCTGGAATACAGCGGTCCTTTCGAGGTTTCTCTGGGTACGCCAAATCAAGTGGTGGCCTTTCAGGGGGTTGTGTCACCACAGACAATCATAATCAAAAACAACTCTGGAGTTGGCCGCGTTCTGCATCTCGCGTCTCAGCTATCCCAGCCACCACCAACAGGGCAGGGGGGCGTTGCCGGGGCGGTTCCGCTGCTGCGGGCCGTGCTGGACTGGAGTGCCGGTTTTCCTCGGGAGGTCTATGAGGATCTGAATCTTCCCTGGAGCACCAACCTTGCCGCTGGTGCGGAGTTTGAACTGCGGCTGCTACCCAAGGTCCATGCAATGCCGCTCAGCGCCGATGCCTATCAGAGCGTTCTGAACATCTCTGATCAGGGGAGCAGCGACAACTCTGGGATTCCCGGTGGTGTGCGTGGCTTCTATCAGATTGGGCTGCGTGCCGCAGGAGATCTTGTTGAACAGGTCCAGCCAACTGGGCTGTGGGTGGGCAATGTCGTACTGGATGGGGTTAACCGCGCTCAGACGCACTCGAGCGTCTCTAACACCTGGAACACGGCAGCCATTCAACCCGCGCAATATCCATTTACCTTTCGGGTGATCCTGCATGTGGATGAATACGGCGTGACCCGTCTGATGAAAGAGGCCTTTCTAGCCTCGGTTCCAGCTGGTGAAAGCACGCTGCTATCCTCGCGTGATGCTGCGCTGGCCTTCCGGGGCCAGCACCCGGATGCCGAAATCCGGCGTATCAGCTCGGTCAATTTTCCTTTTGCAGACCCGAAAACCTTGGCTGGCGGGAGTTTTGCCACAGCAGATGCTGAACTCACTGTAACCGTTTTGCAGGCGCATGACGATAAAACCAACCCCTTTGTGCATGCCTACCACCCTGATCATGACAACGTGGAATTCCGCAATGGCGTGCTGCTCGCTAAAGATAACGGGGCTGACGGCATAGGCGATTACGAGTCGTGGGCAGTCCAGCGCAACCTCACCTTCACCTTCGCGGAAAACGATCCAATCGGGATAAACGCTGGCTGGAATATAAGCGTTGCGGGTGGAACCTACGCCGAGACGATTACCGGCTTAAATAAAACCGAGATCAGGAGCAGCGGAGCCTTCCGACTAAACAAGGTCTCCGATGTACCCCGAATTCTTTATGTGAGTGGCAATTGAAAATCAGTAAAAAAAGGAGAGAAACAATGAAAAAGTCAACGATGATGCTATTAACGAGTGTCCTGTTCACAGCGGGCACTATGTTGCAAGTCAGTGCGGCAGTACCAGCGTCAATCAACGCGCTTGTCCCTGGCACAATGAACTATCAGGGGCGGTTGGTGGATTCGGGAGGGGCACCATATTCCGACGCTACTTATACCTTCGACATCCGACTCTATAAGGAGGCGAACGGCGGAACACCGCTCTGGGGCGGCACTTTTGCCTCGTTTGTCAAGGATGGCTACTTCAACATCATGCTGGGTGGCACTGGCGGACAGGCTTTGCCTGGAACTACCTACACCCACACCGACCTCTGGAAAGCACTCTGGCCGGATGTAGCCAACGGAGCAACCGACGAGCCGCTCTACCTCGGCGTAACCCCCTGGCAGAGTGCCAGCGGGGCACTGATTGATCCTGGCAGCCGCACTGAGCTTTCGCCGCGCCAGACCCTGCTGACCGCGCCGTATGCCTTCCGCTCGCAGACCGCCGAATATGCCAACCGGGCATCCGGTGATTTCATAGTGGGCGGGCGTGTCACAGCTGGGCATATCACGACAACCGGTGATCTCCTTAAAACAGATGGCACTACGGTCAACGTAGGTGGAGCTGCGGGCAATATCACTGCAAATACCGCCAATGTCAATGCCAAGACGGTTAATATCAAAGCTGGAACCAGCCACCTCTGGGTGAACTCGGCTGGAATGATTTTTACGTCTGCATCTGGGGGAATTTCATTTACAACTGATGGCATGTTGCTGATGTATCCTAAGGGTATGCTTGACCTCTATAGCTCGAATGGTTTAACCAAACTTCGCGGTAAAACTGGGGTGCAAATAGAGTCTTCGACCGGGGACATCACTCTAAATCCGCAAACAGCGGTTAAAGGGTATGACGCTTTAAAATGGACGGTGCCAGGAGGGACAGTGCCTGGCAATCCAATTGGAGTGTATCGAGTTGCCGTAAATATGTATGCCGGTCAAGATACTGGAACTAAGACGACAAGTTTCACGAATGACGCATATTCCGTCATGATTGTTGGATTACAAGATATTAAGTCGAACACAACGCTAAGCGGTTTTTATGCAACTCAAAATCTAGCCACTAAAACGTGGGAGATAAAGCTCACTCGGACAGGGACGCTAACAAATCTTGACGTTGTGTATGTTGATATCTTGGCTATTACCAAAAACTGGATTTCTGATCCTGATCAGCGTTAATGGCGAGTGGCCTAGGATAACTCGTTACCGGTTTTCAGCGTGATGAGTGCGTGCGAACATTTTGCTTCATTCAGCGAGAGTTGTTTTGAATAGTTAGTTTCAATTGAGTTACGTGAAGGGGGGAACCCATGTCACAGAAAATTAAAAGATGGCTGAAGGTCGGTTTTGCTGTTGGTGTGTTATTCACAGCCGGAACAACTGCAGCGCAGATCGATACCTTGACCACGCGCTACGACAACCGGACCATGCCAACCGCAGGCGGCATCACCAACGGTGTCGCGCTGGGCATGGGCAGCGGCATTGAATCCGCAAAAAGAAACTTAGTGTTTTCCTCATGGACAACTAAAGCTATTGCGTCGGGTACAAATGCGATTCATTTTCAAACAACGGTCGGTGCCCCAGTGGCCGCAGTTTCGGCTAACACCTTTCTGGGACAGATCATCGACCCACCCGTGGGTGCGGTGACAGGCACTGAACCGATCATCACTCTGCCGGTAGGGGGAGGAACAGCGGTCTGGATTGACTATGCCGGAATCGTGATCGCCACCGGCACTGGTCAGCTTGAAATTGAGTGGGAGATGATCGCAGGCGGCACTGAGACTAAATACTATACGGTCTCGGTTTCCAGTGCAAAACGTCCGGTGCGGATGTACTGGACGCATAAACGTCCGGAATCAGCATATGGCAATGACACCAGTCTGCCGCTGCAGAATGCGGGGCCGACGATCCAGTTCGGCAACAACTACCGTGTTGACCTCTACGGCAACAATGCGATTGAAATCTATAGTGTAGATGATTACATTGTCGGCGATGTACGGCTCAATGGAACCGAGCTGTATGCTTTTGAAGGGGCGCGCGGCAGTTTTCTGCTGACCTATTCGCGTTTGGATGAACTGAGCGGCAGACGCGAGTTGCTGGCCTACGAAATTGTGGATGTTATGGAACCGATGTCAACCGAGCAACAGGTCGATATTGGAGATCAGCTCAAGCCCTTAAGCCGGCCTTTCAGTACAGATGCGCTTTTCCCGCAGGTAACCCGCGGCATGGTGGATGAGAGCGGACGCAACGAAATTTATGTTTATCAGCACATGACCGGACCGCAGAAGGACTGGCTCTACGCTATTCGTGACACGGTTGACAAAGCCTGGAAGATTGAGGTTTACTGGCGGGCCAAAGAGGAGCTGGATGTGCTCTGGCCCTTTGAAGTGGATATCTATGAAGCCGCATGGGGAACAAATGCTACCCTGTATGCGCGTGATGCCATCAACAACACCCCCAACACCCGCGCTGATCCCAAGGTTCGCTTCCCAGCCAATCTGGCAGTGAGTGCCATGAGCTATCAGGTGCCCGCCGCGCATGTGGTGGTTGAAAACAATGCCTTTTACACCACAGCGTGCGGCAACAACCATTACGCGCTGATGAAATATACCTCCGGCGATCTGGTCTGGTTTGAAACCATTGCTTCGCGCTCCGGCACTGATGCCTCGGTTTATACCGGTCAATACCAGCAGGATATTCCTGAAATTATCACTCCACCTTTTGTGGAATCTGATGACGGGTTCTTTTACCCTGGGTGGATTAAAACCATTGGAACCGTTGCTACGCCTGTGCGTAATCCATATAACATAAACACCTACAGCTATCCAACTGCGTACACCGCAACCAACCTGCTCAACTCCTCCATCTTTCCGGTTAATGCTGGTGTGCTGAATGTCTATTGGTCGCTGCCAAGTCGCTGTAACAATGCACCGCAGGCTGACGATGGTTATGTGGAGCCTTTGCCAGCACCGCTCTTTATCCCCGGTGTGACAGCCGACTATCTAGCGCGCTTCCCCTCACGTGGGCAGCAACAGAGTGAAACTGCAACGCAGATTGTGATTGCCTCTGGTCAGGGCAGCATTGGCGCTACCCTGAATGATTTCGCTGCTGTGCGCGGGGCGGTTTCCAGCCGTAAGTCCTCAACTCCGAATGGCATCATGAAAACGCAGTTGCATGGAGGCGTTCCCTCGGATGAATTTACCTTTGAGGCCTGGCTGAAAATCGATACCGCTTCCACTGAGGTTGAGCTAATTCGCTTCACTCACCCAGATGAGGCCACAACCAATAGTCTTTTCACATTAGCGTTCGATAAAGGAGACCTGCTACTCAACAGCACAAATCTAACTCAGTGGGGCAGCTTCCCCGTCCAATACAATCCGCATAGTTATAACCTGTCGGCAACTGAAAAATGGCACCATGTCGCAGTTGCGAAAACAGCGGATGGCCTGCTCTCCTACTATCTGAACGGTTACCTGGCCGCACAGTTTGAGAACAAGGTGCTGCCAGCAGTTGATTTTGGTAATGATTTAGCCGAACTTTTCTCCAGCGGCAATATCGCGTTTGATAACATCCGCCTTTGGAGCAGCGCCCGCAGCTGGAAGCAGCTCTATCAGGGACGCTACAAACCCGCTCAGCAACCTGATAGCACTTTGGCGGCGCAGTATCTCTGTGATGCTCTCTGGGATGAGGTTGCCGAGGAGTACCGTTTCCCTATGTATGGCTATCTGCAGGACAGCGCCGCATTCGATAACCACCTGCCATTTCCAGCCGAAGAATCACCTGCTCACTTCAGCCGTACAGCGGATGCGCCCGATGCGCTGCCCCATGTGCAACCGGGGATGGATTTCGGCGGTGGCGATGCCGCACTGTATGTGCAGCGCGACCGAACACGCGACGGTTATAACCCGAACGAAGAGCACGCGATGCTGATGAGCGGCATCGCCTTTGCGCTGCGCACAGATCTCAATAACACGAATGCGGCCACGCCCGCAACCTACAGCTCTGAGCCCTTTGCATTGCTGCAATACACTGATCCGGATACAGGCAAGCCTTTCATGAAGGCCCTGCAGGTTGTTCCTGAGAATGATATGTACCGCTTCACCGGCTTTATGGAGGCTGGTCAGATGGTCCAGGCTCCAATACCGATCTCTCTGCTCCAGCCAGCTAACTGGCATGACTTTGTCTCTGGACCAGTGCTTGCCGATCAAACAACCTGTTTCCGTGACCGCAAGGATTGGTTCTGGGCGCAGCAGGCCGGCGATGACGGCGGCCACGCCAATTATGTCTTTGATTTCTCTTATCCGAACCAACCGGGTTTCGACTATCCAGGGGCGACAACCTTGCCGGAGGCGGGAGCACGGATACCGTGGATGCCGGGCTACACTGGTCGCGGTGACGGCTTCCCAGTGCGTGATTCGGGCGACTTAACTTCGACCCCGATCAACTACACCTTCCATGTCCTGTGGCCGGAAACTGTACCGGGGCTCTATGTGGGCGACACCCTCACAACGCCCAAAAACGGCCTCCCCGCCGTCCGTGGACAGCTCAGTGCGAATGTGCTCTATCAGCAGTCCTTAACACAGGTCGGCGCACTTCCCAGCGTGCATCTGATCGACCCGACCCAGGCGCGTAAAACCGCGATGGAAGTGGTGCCGGGCGCCCTCGATAGCTACCGTGATGTCCGCACCGCCTACACGCTCTTCTCCGACCTGCCACCCATGTTGCGCGAGCGCATCTATTGGAACCCAATGGCGGAGAAGGACAGTGAGTTCCAGCTTAAAGGTCAGTTCCGCGAACGTACCGACGGTCATAACTATCTGCTCCTGAATGTCATGGATGAACGCAGCCGCCTGAGCGCACTTGATCCTGAGATTGTGACCGGTGCCGATGATCCTGATTGGGTGCGCGCGATCAATGCGCTGCCGCGTGGAGCAAATGATCTGGTGCGTATCATCGATGACGAAACTCCCTTCGATTCGCTGGCACTCTCGACCGATGGGCGCGGCGCGGGCTACGTGACAATCGTTTTCAACGACAGTCTGAACGAAGATATGGTTGATCCCTCTGAGAGCATCTTTATGAATGTGATCAAAGTCGAGCCTGAGCTTTATCAGGGCCGCCTTGATCCGATTCTCTCGGACAACCCGCTTGATAAGCAGATGAACCTGAAATACACCGCTGATTTCGGTGGCAGCACCGAGCGCTGGGAATATGAGTGGCACTTCGCCAATCCGGATAACGGAAGTGCGCCTGCCATGGACTCTGAGGAGTGGTTTGCCCTGCGCGACAGCGAAGGCGATAGCTATCTCGACTTTGCCACCATCGGTGATGCTGGTGTATTCGGTCTGAGCGATCATTATGTGCGTTGCCGCTATAGGGCCAACTCCAACGCGCTGGATGTGATTGCACTCGTTGGCACTAACTGGGCCTCATGGACACCTCCGCAGCTGGCTGAGGGCTGGATCAAACGTGTGCTCAAAGCGATCAACCCCTTTGAACAACGCATCCGCGATTATATGAACGTTGAGCTTAACACGCAGCTCTCGATGTTGCAGCAGGCAGGGTCACCATACAACGGTAACGTGCCGCTGAATATGGAGGCCTTGAATGACTATGGTCTGATTCCAATCTATGAAACCCTGCTGCGTGAGTCAAAGAAACTCTCGATTGATGCTGATAACCCCTCCGCCGGCGCGCTCTCACTGGCCTTGCAAATGGCGGCTGGACGCATCAGCGAACTGTTCATGGTGCTTGGTAACGAAGCCATGGCCGATGCCATGAGTCCAACAATTGATCTCGGCAATGACTCGCCAATAGATGACGGGGCGCAGAGTTCAATCTTCGCCTTCCAGAACCAGACACGCAACCTGCTCGAAGAGGAGCTGGCGCTGCTGCGTGGACGCGACCTTTCATGGGAGTATGCCGAGCTGCCACCACAGAGTATCGAGCCTACAAGCTATCCGCTGTTCAACCGTCTGGCGTGGAACTTCACCGCCGATATTATGGGCGGTGAGGTGGCTTATGCCCTCAACTATGGCATTACCGATCTGAAGGGCAACAACGACGGCAGTCTCAATGCCAAGGATGCCGAAATGCTCTTCCCACAAGGGCATGGCGATGCGTATGGTCATTACCTGAGTGCCATCAAAGGCTATTACTACCTGTTGCGTCACCCCAGCTTCGGCTGGCTGCCGCAGGTCGAGGGAGTTTTGGCGGGCGAAACAGAAATTACCATCTCCTATTTCCACGAGAAACGCTTTGTGATGGCAGCTGCCGCCAAAGCCAAGACAGCCGAAATGGTGGTCTCGCGCACCTGGCGTGATGCGTATCAGCATGGCGAAGAGGATTCATGGATGCTGGCTGAAGACGAGGTAGATAACCGCGACTGGGGTATCGATGAGTGGGCCACACGCGGCCATCTGGGAGCCTACTATGATTGGGCGGTTGCCAATGCGCTCCTGCCATCACGCGAGAGCGATGAGCTCGGTATCCGCATTATCGACCGCGAAGGAACTCCGGAGCTGGGCGAGATTACCGTTGCCGCCCGCCGCATCCAGCGCATCGCCGATCAGGCGGATACTGGCATGAATCCGCTGGGGCTGGCTGACAACGCCATTCCATTTGATATCTCGCCCTCCGAAATTGATGAAGGCAAGACTCATTTCGAGCAGATTCAACGCCGTGCGCTGCGTGCTCTTGATAATGCGGCGGAGGTTTATGGCCGGGTCAAGTCCGTTGGCAACGCTCTGCGCGATCAGAATGAATCTCGCGACTTTGATACCATGGTCGCGGATGAAGAGGCGGCACTCCACCGTCGTCTGATTGAGGTCTATGGCTATCCCTACGCCGACGACATCGGTCCCGGCAAAAACTATGCGCAGGGATACAACGGCCCTGATCTGTTGAACTATCGCTACGTTGAACTCTATGACCTTGACAATAACCTGGATGTGCATGGACGCTACTACAACATGACACTCAACCGTTATGCAACTGCCGAGGAGACAATCACAGGCTCGTTCCAGGCTGAGATCGACACCACTGTCGGTGACCTTGGAATCATCGGTAATGCTGTGGCGGGAGCGATCACATTTACACAGGATAAAATCGGGCAAGGGGTCAACTACCTCAACCAGTGGGTTGATCTTGACGAGCCGCAACTGCCAGTGACAATCATCGACACCGGCACAGATGCTATGGATGGATTGGTCAACTACACATTTAACGTAACCTCCTGGACCAATATGCCCGTGGATGTCCGTTACTATGTGTCCCCGTACGGGTTCCCTGGTAAACCGCCGGAGTTCACTGGTCAGCGTCGGGCAGAGGGCGAGATTCAGATTGCACTGGCAGGTTACGCTGAGCAGCTGTTTGCGATTCAGCAGGCATACGAGAATGCCGCCGCCCGCACCGAGAGCGTCCGTAGTCAGATCGAAGCGCTGCGCGCTTTTGAATTCGGAAATCAGGTAGAGATTCCGATCAAATATGCCAACGCTGAAGTTGCGGCCTTCTATGCTGCCGCTAAAGCCAATGCTCAGGCGGTTGCCGACTCGATTGCCATGCTCGGAAAAGTTAAAGACTATATCACCGAGTCTGGGGTTGAGGCATTTCCTAAGATGGCGGGATTTTCAACCGACTTCACCTCGCTCGGTCGGGCGGCTGTGCTGGCACTGCGGGCCGGGGTTGAGGAAACGCTCGGCTTACAGGTGAGCGACCAGAAGAGGATCATCACTGAGATCGACGCCAAGGTCAAGTCGATTGAGGAGCAGATGGAGGCCGAGCTGGCTGCAGCACGCAACTCTCCTGAACGCAGCCGGATGCTTTCAGAGATCCGTAAGGCCGCGCATGAGGTGGGGGCAGCTGTGGCAGCCCTGGAAAGCACGCTCAATCTGGCCAATGCCACCCGTATGCGCTTTGTGGCGCTGGAATCAGAGGGCGATCAGCTACAGATGGAGCGCGAGCGCCTGCGCTTGCAATGGTCGTCAGATCTGAATACCCGCCGCTACCGCAACATGATGTATCAGATCATGCGCAATGATGCGCTGCAGCGTTACAATGAAGCCTTTGAAACAGCAGCTCGCTACTGCTATCTCGCGGCGCGGGCCTATGACTATGAAACAGGCATGCTCAGCTCCGACTCCGAAAATACGGCGGGACGCGACTTCATGACTCAGATTGTCAAGACCCGCTCGCTCGGGCGCTTTGTCCATGATGCCAACGGATATGGCGCTCCACTGGGCGGCGGTGCCGCTGGTGACCCGGGGTTGGCCGATGTGATGTATAGGCTGGATGAAAACTGGCAGGTACTCAAAGGGCGGCTCGGCTTTAACAATCCGCAGAGCGATGTGGATGCGTTCAGTCTGCGCCGCGAGTTGTTCCGTAAAGTGCCCGATGTTTCGGGTGATCCTGCCTGGAAAGCCGTGCTGACTGCGGCCTGGGTCGCGAACCTGCGTGATCTGCCTGTTTTCCAGCGCCACTGTCTGCCGTTTGATCCAATGGCGGTCACAGAGCCGGGCTTTGCAATTCCGTTCTCAACCACCATCGAATTCCGTAAAAACTTCTTTGGTCAGGATCTGGCAGCTGGCGACAACGCCTTTGACTCGACCTACTTTTCGACCAAGCTGCGCGGCATAGGAGTCTGCCTGGATGGCGGTTCCGCGGCTGTGAATGGACTGGCGCTGCGTCCGCAGATCTACATTGTCCCGGCTGGTCTGGATGCAATGCGGGTGCCGATCAGGGCCAACGGCACAGCCTCATCCCTGCGCACTTGGTCGGTGCTCGATCAGGTCCTGCCGCTGCCCTATCCGCTGGCGCAGTCGCAGTGGGAGGATCCGGATTGGAGTGCATTGAAGAACCTATGCGGTAATGAGCTTTTCGCCATCCGCAAGTATCCCTCGCTACGCGCCTATCTGGGCGATGGATTTAATCCGCTGGAGATGCGTTACAACGCGCGCTTGATCGGACGCTCGGTTTGGAACTCGGAGTGGTGGATCATCATTCCGGCTGGTTCGTTGAATGCCAATGATACAGTCGCCCGTACGCGCTTTATCGACCAGATCAAGGATATCAAGCTCTATCTACAAACCTATTCGTTCTCAGGGAATTAATAAGGAAGTGGGTATTGCGGTTGCGTCCAAGGTATATCCTCCGTTACACGGTGGATGGAAAGTATATCCTCCGTTACACGGTGGATGGAAAGTATATCCACCGTTACACGGTGGATGCAAAGTATATCCGCCGTTACACGGTGGATGCAAAGTATATCCGCCGTTACACGGTGGATGCAAAGCAAAAGGAGATTTTATGAAACTCAAAATGATACTCAGTTGCACCCTCTTTGTCGCAGCTCTTGTTTGGGCGGGACAGCCCCTGCCCCCAGCCGTTATTTACGGTCAGATTCGGGATGAATATGGTCATCCGATGGACAGCGGGGCAGAGGTGGTTATATACCCGCAATCTGGTCCGATTGATGTGATTACGCTGGGCGGCGTGTCGCAGCTGCTGCCCGACTACGGGCGGTATGTGCTGGATGGCCCCATCTATGTTGGCATGAACTATCGGATCAGCATTGCGCTGGAGGATGCGTATCCTTTACAGAATCCAAAGGCGGCTCAGCCGGGTGATCTCGCCAGAGTCGCGGTGCTGATCGACGGCCTTGAGCAGCCGCTGGTGCCATCCGGTGCGTTGACCATTCCGGAACCCGGCGGTGTGTTGAGGCTGGATTTTTCGGTTGCGCAGGATATGGACAACGACGGCCTGCCAGACGCATGGGAAAATCTAATGGTTGCTTGGTCGGAAGGTTTGTTTAACACGATTTACGACATCAATCCCAATGACGACTTTGATGGCGATGGTATGAGCAACTACAACGAGTATCTGGCAGGAACCCTACCCTTCCTCGCCACGGATATCTTTAAGATCACCCGCTCGCAGCCGGATGCGGCAACAGGACGGATTGCGCTGAGCTTTTCGACCATTGCCGGACGGAAGTACCATATCCTGGTGAGCGGCTCGCTTGCGGGAGGCAACTGGAATCAAGCGGCAGCAGCCACCACTGCTGTTAGCCCCTTTGAATACCAGGTTTTTGATGGAACAGGGCGCGAAATAACGGTTTATGTGGATGGTTCCATCCCCGCCGCCTTCTTCCGGATCGGCGCTAACTAAGATATGAATATGCCAAATAACGCGCACATACCTGGGGGTGAGCACCTCTCTGGGAGCGTCGGCGTCCCCGTCGGCTTTGTTCTCAGCTATGCCGACGAGGACGTCGGCGCTCCCAGAGCAACCAACACCGCGATTGCTCGCATGGTCCCAATCGTCCACCAACATCGTCGCACAGCATCGTCGACCGATACCGCACTACAAGGAGTACCCTATGCGAAAGACTGGATTGATAGTTTTATTGACCTGCGGCGCGTTGCAGGCAACATTGGCTCAGAACTGCTGGACCAACACAGCCGGACGCGCCTTTCATGCAACGTTGGTCAGCATGACCGAGACGCATGCCCTCTTTGTCATGCAAGACAACACCACCAACCGGCTGGCAACTGCCGCGCTGCATCCAGCCTCGCTTGCGACTGCCCGACAAAGCTTGGGCTTGCCTGAGATCCCCGCCAGTTTAATCGCCACCTTCAACCTCTGCCGTAAAGATCTGAAACACATTGACAACCTCTATCTTGATGGCCGTCTGGATCTGCCGCAGCGCACCGCTGCGCGTTCGAAAATATTGGCTGGATTCAAAGCCATGTATCAGCAGCACAAGCGGCCTCCCTCCGATTATGCTCCGCTGGAGAAACGGCTGCTTTCAGGGAAGTAGGCCCTTATAGGACGCAAAAAAACAATTAATTGTTCTTTCCAAAAAGTTGTCCGTTTGTGAAATCGTCTAACTTTAATGTAGTAGTCGCTCTGTGAGCGACACATGCCGCTCATAGAGCGGCTACTACACCCGAGGCTGGACGACGATGGCGGGTCGCCGTTATCGTAAACTGACAGCGCAGCCGAACGCGCTTACAACTTACCACTCGCCACCTGCCTTCGACCACTACCCCGAGTTGCGGGGCACCACCTATTGACTGCAGAGTCGAACTCTTGCAGGTCCGGTTTCTAACCGGAAATGTCCGATTAGAAATCGGACCTGACGGGATTTTGGAGCTTCGCGTCTATATATTGAATCGAAAGCGACAATGAAGTAGTGCAAGCATCTTGCTTGCAGATGAAGTTTTCAGTGAAGTTGAAGCTGTTTTAAATGACACTTTAAGCACTCGACAACTTACATAAACGATTGTCCGAACAGCTTGTTTTTACGCCAGAAGTTGAGAGAATAACAACAGCTCAGGCATATTCTGAACCAAGTTGTGAATCACATAATCAGTTGCAAAAACTGAATAAATAAAGTATCATGCTTCAAGTTAAATGGAGGTAGAATGCCAACGATATTTGAAAAAGATGGGTATGAACTTTGGGCAAAAGATGCAAAATGCTAAACGATCTACTTCAAAGAGAAAGTGAAACAATTAGACAATGGTGATATCGAGAAAGAAGATTTCTGAATGCGAATATTGGCACCGTCGTTTGGGATAACGGCGCAGAGAAAGGATTTAACCGATACGGTTGTGCTACTTTACCCTCCCGCATAATAGATTCTCGATGTTGGAATTGGCAGCTTGTCAGCTAAGCCGATGGGATGCCAGTGAAAAGTTTGGTATGACTCTGCATTCCACAAATAATTTATGTGCATCCCGCAGGATGCATAACTTGAGTTAACCCTCGCGCGCTCCGCTGGTGCGGAGCGTGTACGAATGAGGGTTAAGAACAAAAACACAGAACAAGGATAGGAAGGAAATGATAGTATGGATGCATATGTTTGCGTAGTATGTGGTTATATCTATGACCCGCAGGTGGGCGATCCGGATAACGGAATTGAGCCGGGAACCTCATTTGCTGATTTACCCGACGACTGGACATGTCCTGAGTGCGGTGTTGGTAAAGATGAGTTTGAACTAGCCTGAGTAAGGCTTAATAACCTAAGCGTTCCATGGGACGCTTAGGTTGCCAGGTGTTTAGATTTTAGGCTATTAGGTAAATGTGGATAGCGCGCATGTTTCAATAAGCAAATGTTGTTTTCACTCACAGATATTAAAGCGCGTGTGAGTTAATCGCATTGGCTTGTCTTGGGGGTGTTAAAAATGATAAATTAACACTGTTTTCAAGCCGTGTTTCCAGTTTATTGCTGGTGAGCGGGATTTGAGTTTTAATTTTTTTTTAATAACAGGCTGCTGGCCAGCAACAAGGATCAAGTCAAATGAAAGTGTTGATGTTAAAAGGAACAACTATTTTTTCTCAGTTCCGTTTGGAAGCAATGATCAAAAAAATGGGGGAATCGCTGGGCACTGAAGGACAGCTGGAGGTTGTCGCACATTATATTTATTTGCTGGAGAGTGCGGGCAAGCTTGACCCCGTGGCTCTGGAGCGCTGTCGCACCCTGCTGGAGGGGCGGAGTTTTAATGGTTTCAAAGGTGGGTTTTATATCACTCCGCGCAAAGGCACAATCTCTCCTTGGTCATCCAAGGCCTCTGAGATTTTTAAGAGCTGCGGCATTAGCGGGGTTCAAAGGGTTGAACGCGGGACACACTTGGTGGTGACACTGGATGGGACAGAGCTTTTGCCCAGCGCGTTGGGCAAAACGCTGGATCTCTTGCATGATCGTATGACCGAGGGTGTTTACACGAATCTCGATGATGTTTTCGAGGTATGCCCTCCGGCTGCGGGTAAGAGCTTTGATCTGCAGGCAGGTGGCATTGATGCTTTGCGTACTGCCAACCAGGAGATGGGGCTGGCACTGAGTGAGGATGAGATTGAGTATCTTTTCGAGAATTATTCTAAAGCGGGGCGCAACCCCACGGATACCGAGCTGCTGATGTTTGGACAGGTAAACTCTGAACACTGCCGCCATAAAATTTTCAACGCCTCCTGGATTGTTGATGGCGAGGCCCAGACAATGTCGCTTTTCAAAATGATCAAAAACACCCACGCCTGCAACCCGGCTGGCACACTGGTGGCCTACTCTGACAACTCCGGTGTGATGGAGGGTGTCAAAGCAGAGGGCTTTGCTGTTGACGGCAAGGATAAATTGTATCAATTTGCCGAAGATCAGATTGATGTGCTGATGAAGGTTGAGACCCATAACCATCCCACCGCGATCTCACCTTTCCCCGGTGCCTCCACCGGGGTCGGTGGCGAGATCCGCGATGAGGCTGCCACTGGCACTGGCTCCCGATCCAAAGCAGGACTATCAGGACTGATGGTCTCTGATCTGCATGTGCCTGATTTTGAAATGCCCTGGGAGAAAGAGTACGCTGAATTTCCAGCCCGGCTCGCCACACCGCTCTCGATTATGGTGGACGGACCTCTGGGCGGCGCCTCTTTTGGCAATGAGTTTGGACGTCCCCAGCTCTGCGGCTTTTTCCGCACTTATGAAGAGATGGTCGTTGGCCGCTACATCGGATACCACAAACCGATTATGTTGGCAGGCGGCATGGGCAATATCCGGCGTGGCCATGTTTATAAAAAACCGCTTCAACCTGGCTCCTTGATTGTACAGATTGGCGGCCCGGCCATGCGTATCGGTCTGGGTGGCGGTGCAGCCTCTTCGATGGACACTGGCAGCAATGACGAATCACTGGATTTCAACTCTGTGCAGCGCGGCAACGCCGAGATTCAACGTCGCTGCCAGGAGGTCATTAACGCCTGTGTTGCGATGAATGACGAGAATCCGATCATTAGCATCCATGATGTTGGCGCAGGTGGATTGTCTAACGCCTGCCCCGAGTTGGTCGAGGCGACCGGCGCGACCTTTGATTTGAGGGCGGTGCATAATGAGGAAAGCTCTATGAGCCCGATGGAGATCTGGTGCTGCGAGGCGCAGGAGCGCTACGTGCTGGCCATTGCTCCCGAGCACCGCCCGCTCTTTGAAAGTATCTGTCGCCGTGAGCGCTGCCCGGCGGCCTACATCGGGGTTGCCCGTGATGATCAAAGGCTTGTGGTGCATGATCCCCATTTTAATAACACCCCGATTGATATGGATATCAAGGTGCTGTTGGGTAAAACTCCAAAAATGCTGCGGGATGTGAAACGTGTTGCCAGCCAACAGCCTGCTTTGGATTTGAGCAATGTGAAGCCCATGGAGGCACTGGAGCGGGTTTTGCAACTTCCCGCAGTTGCGAATAAAACATTTTTGATCACGATCACCGACCGCAGTGTGACTGGTCTGGTCCACCGCGATCAGATGGTGGGGCGCTATCAGCTTCCAGTGGCCGATGCCGCTGTAACCATGACAGGCTACAAGGCTTATACTGGCGAAACTATGGCGGTTGGTGAACGGACACCAATTGCGTTGGTTGACGGACCGGCCTCCGCCCGCATGGCGATCGGCGAGGCAATCACCAATATTGCCGGCAGCCGTATCGGGGTGATCGGTAATATTAAACTCTCCGCCAATTGGATGTGCGCCTGCGGTGAAGAGGGCGAGGATGCCCGTTTGTTTGACGCTGTTCATGCGGTGGGCATGGATTTCTGCCCCAACTTGGGAGTCTCTATCCCGGTTGGTAAGGACTCCCTTTCCATGCGCACACTTTGGGAGGACAAGACCGGTGTCAGCCATAAGCAGGTGGCGCCAATGAGCCTGATTGTAAGTGCTTTTGCAACCGTGGAGGATGTGCGCAAGAGTGTGACTCCAGATCTGAAGCTCGGCGATTCTGAGTTGGTCATGATTGATCTGGGCCGGGGGGCAAATCGCCTGAGTGCCAGTGCGCTGGCCCAGGTTTACAATCAGGTGGGTGATCAAACTGCGGATATCGATGAGCCCGCCTTGCTGCGCGCTTACTTTGAGGCCATGCAGCAGTTGGTGCTGGATGATCTCCTGCTGGCTTATCATGACCGCTCGGATGGTGGTCTGGTGGTGACCTTGGCCGAGATGGCGATCAGCGGCGGCCGCGGCATTTCGGTTGCGCTCCCTGGGATTGATACGCTGGCCGCACTGTTCAGTGAGGAGCTGGGTGCGGTGGTGCAGGTCGCTACAGAAAACATTGATCAGGTGATCCAAATCCTGAGCCAGCACGGCTTGGGAGCTGATGTTGTCACTAAGATCGGAACAGCTTTGGATAGCCGAAGTTTCAAAATAACGATGGATGGTAGCGATGTGATTGGGACTAACATCACTTGGCTGCGCCGCAAATGGTCGGCCTTAACCTGCCGTATGCAGGCTCTGCGCGACAACCCTGACTGCGCTTGGCAGGAGTTTGACAACGGGTTGGATGATAGCGATCCTGGCATGCAATTCAAATTGACCTACGATCCCGACGGATGCGTGGATGACGGAACAATCGAAATGATCCGAGAGAAACCGAGGATGGCCATTCTGCGTGAGCAGGGGGTCAATGGCCAAACTGAGATGGCAGCCGCCTTCTCGTTAGCTGGCTTTGATGTCATGGATCTGCATATGACCGATTTGTTGAGCAGTGCGGTTGATTTGAGAACATTTAATGGACTGGTGGCTTGCGGCGGATTCTCTTACGGTGATGTGCTGGGTGCTGGTTCGGGCTGGGCCCGCAGTATTCTGTACAATACTGAGCTGGCGGAGATGTTCAAGGGTTTCTTTCAGCGTCCCGATACTTTTACACTGGGTGTTTGCAATGGCTGTCAGATGCTCTCACAGTTAAAAGAACTCATTCCCGGCGCATCGCACTGGCCGCATTTCAAACGCAATCTCTCTGAGCAGTTTGAGGGACGTTATGTCACGGTGGAGGTGTTGAACTCGCCTTCGATTCTGCTGCAAGGCATGCAGGGCTCTCGCATCCCGGTTGTCGCCGCTCATGGTGAGGGTAGGGTGGAGTTTGCGGATGCAACCGCTGAAAGCGACGCATTGTCCTCGCTGTGTTTTGTGGATGGACATGGCGCTGCCACTCAGCACTACCCCTGGAACCCCAATGGGTCCAAGGCAGGGTTGGCTGGATTCACCTCCGCTGATGGCCGGGCGACCATTATGATGCCGCACCCTGAGCGCGGTTTCAGATCAACGCAACTCTCCTACAAGCCTGCGGAGATGTTCACTGGCGAGGCTGGTCCGTGGATGCGCATGTTTAGCGATGCGTATGCGTTTGCCACCAAGCGCTAACTTCTTGCCGCATGCGTCTCTGTGGTAAAAATTTTAGCTGAGTTATTTGAGTTTGGCTGCCTCTTCAGTCACAAGTTTAAGCGCGGCCGCGTCATTTTGCGCCTTCTCCATGGCCACTTTGAAGTAGGTTTGGGCCTCATTACGGGCTTTGGCAGCTTCGGCTTCATCGGGAATGGTGCTCAGAATTTCGGCAATACGGCTGGCATTACGTGCCAGGATCCACTCTTTACTGTAGGCGATACCGGAGGTGGGGTCCATCTCTTCCTGCTTGTCCGAGTTTTTCCAGCACTCCATGAACTCGCGGTAGTGTTTAACAGCCTCACGCGGCTGTTTGTTAGCCTGAGCGCGATGGGCTTTGACTTTTGGAAGTGACATCTCATGCCAGGCTTTGTCTTTACCGGGAATACCCGCTTCAAGCATCGAGACTGCTAGGTCATAGTCCTCAATTATGAAAGCGCCATCGAGTATTTTAACCTTGAGCGAGTTTTTGATATTTTCATTGGAGCAAGCGTCAATCAGCTCTGGGCCTATTTTGCAAAGCTCTTTAATTAAAGCTCTGTCAGCGGCAACTGCATAAAAGTAATGGTCAAAGAGGTAAGCGATCCGGTCAGGAGAGACAGTGGTTTTTTTAAGGGCAACAAGATTTATCGGTAGAGATTTGCTGTTCTCGACCAGACAGGCCTCAATCCATATGCCAGCCGCATAGTCGGTGGACTGCGGTTTGCCGGTTGCGTTATAAATTCCCGACAGCGCGCTTTTTTTGAGAAGATCGACTCTTTTGGCTTTGTTGAGAGCCACATAGACATAGCGCAGCAGCTTCGCGAGTTCTTTATCAGGCATCTGTTTAACACAGCTTTCGTAGGTCGGGGTGAATTGTTCCCAGTTCTGAGATTCAACCATGCATTTGAGGTTGATCATAGCCGCGAAGTTGGTGTAACGCTCATCACTGGCTCCTGCGTTGCGAACATGTGTCACGAGTTTCATGACATTCGGATAGTCTTTCTTTTGGAGCATAACAGTCATCTGAGGCTCAATAATAGCCACTGCTTTAGCACTGTCTTTGATACCGGTCATGACTGCATCAAGGGCCGCTTTTTGGAGATCAATGTCGTCCAGCCCTATTGCAATGTTCAATCTACCGCTCAGAATACTGGCAAGCATGTGATCAGGTAAATCAAAGTGAGTACCAAGAATTTTAGCACTGAGAGCAAGGCTCTTGTCAAAGGATTGAGTGGTCGCATAGTGCGTGAAAAGGGCGTTTAGCGATGCATTAACTAGCAGTGGGTTCCGCGCAAGCTCTGCCAGAATGATCTCCTCAGCCTCCGTGAGCTTACCTTGCTGGATGAGCAACTCGGTTTTTAAGAGCGTCAGGTGGTCTTTAAAGTCGGCAAAATCCTGGTTGCTAATAGATTTTGAGATCAGCTTGTCTGCCTCGTCATACCTTTGTTCGGATTGCAACTGAGATATCTGCAAAAAAATTGCTTCTCTCATCTGCCCGATTTCAGCTTGTTTATCCACTTGCTTTTGTTCGGATGGCTTGCAACCTGAGATGAAACTCAAAGTCATGCCTGTTAGAGCCAGGATTGTAAACAGGCAAAGATGTCTATAATTATTCAGCATGTGATTATCTCCATAACAGTTGTTAAAATTTACCTCATTTATTATAGTTTTATTGTGAGCTTGATTGCAACCCAAATTATCTTTGTAATTATGTTTTTTTTATTCATTTTTAGCTTTTAATAAAACGCGCTCTGCTATATCCTCTCTGTTATATTTTTTACGCCCCTGTAGCTCAGTAGGATAGAGCAACGGATTTCTAATCCGTGGGTCGCAGGTTCGAATCCTGCCAGGGGCGCCATTCTTTTAGCCTTTAAAGGGTGCTTACTCTCGAACGTCTATAGGAGGTTAGCGTAGTAGCCGCTTACCAAAGGGCATGTTGGTCCTTAAAAACATGTCGGTGGACCCATCCTTGTCCTAATCTCAATCCTTATCTGTTCGCCCATCCCAGATCAACATTTTTTGATTAGGATTACGATTAGGATTGTGATTAGGATCTTACTGGGATTTTACGCATCTGGTCGTCAACTCGGACAAAGGTCACGCTGGTGGTGAAGTAGGGGTTGTCATAGCAGTTTGGCTCAACCACGCTGACGCTGTAAGTGACCGAGGTGTGCCCCTCCTTGAGTGGGGTGATCACGAATTTCAGGATGGCACCGCTCTTCACAGGGCGTTTAAAAACTACCTGGTCCATGCCAATGGTCAGAAAGCGGGCCTCGGGAAAGTCAATAAAGACCGCCATTGCAGCCACTTCGTCGACCCATTTGAGCATATTGCCACCAAAGAGATCGCCGAATTTATTCAGGTGCTCAGGCATTACGAGTTTGTAGGTGATCATAATAGAAGAGTTAAGTTTGAAGGGTGAAGAAAGCTTTAAAATGTTAATATATTATCAGTTCATCGCAGTTTCCGCAACCGCCTATCCCGTAGCTTGCTAAATATGAAATGCGACAACACGTTGGTTATCCTATAATCCTTTAATCCTGCCAAAACCGGAATAAAGCCATTGATAATATTTGAGAATTTTTGTATAAGTGTGTTTATGCGCTATCTTTCTTTTAATGTTGATTTGAAAAAACTCTTGTTTGTTTCACTCTGGCTGCCACTTGCCACTTTGTTTTCTCAGGATATGATCAATCGTCAGGATGTCTGGGCGGATGTCGATGGTATTGTTCATGTTCGCTGGACAACAGTGGAACCGAGCAAGAGTATCATCGCTTTTGGGCACGATAAATCTTTGCCTCAGTCGGTCCCTGAAGATTCTTCCTGTCTACGCGGAACAACGAACAACCGCAATGCGTCCGGGACAGGCTGGGCCAACAACCATCGTGTTGATTTTGCCGCCACCGCCTGGCCGGTTTTTCTGCAAATCTCCGGCTCCACCGAAAAAGGCGCCAAATTCGCATCCGGGGTTTTGCGTGTTGAAGCCCCGAAACAGGCGGTTGGCAGTGTGGCTAGGGTTCAAATTCCGCTGGCACTCGATGTCGGAGACTGGCAGGCGGAGTTCGCACCCTACTGTGGAGGAGTTCCCTTTGCCCAAGGTCTGCTGGGAGACGAAGATCAGGTTCAGCTTCTGGTAGACGGACAGGAAGTCCCTTTGCAAACCGAGGTCGTGACGCGCTGGCGCAAGGATCAATCAATCAAATGGCTGCGGATTGATTTTCTCGCGCGTAAGGGCGCGAAGAGCGCGGTTCTCGAATTCGGACGGGAGATTCGGCGTAAGCCCGCGCTGGTCACAGCGACTACCCCGACACCGAATGCTTGGAACCAAGCCATTCACCTGCGTGACAAGGAGGGGAAGAGCTATGCGTTCCAGAGTACTGGGCATGAAAATGTTGATGGGAGCTGCAAACACACCAGCAGATGGAGTGGAAAGTTTTTCGCGGCGGACGGCAGCCAGCTTTGGTGCGCTCAGGTTCAAGCAGATACCTGGGAGGGTGTGAACGCCACCCGCTATCTGGTGACTGTTGAAAATGATCATGTTGAAACGGAAATGACCGCGATCCGAGATTTGACCTTGAACGTGCCTGGGATATCTGCCGAAAGCATTAATCTCGGGGTTGGTGCTGAACAAGTTTTGCTACAGAACGGAACCCGGGTGTTCCAGCGTGAAGATTTCGAATGGGTGCATCAACCCTCCGGGAAAAAGGGCAAACGGATGACTGGAGTCGCCAGGACTGCCAATGGAGCGGTTTTCGCTTTTCCGGATTTCTGGGAGCAATGGCCGATTTCCGCAGAGGTGAAAGAGGGAAAGCTGGTGGTCGGTCTCTGTCCTGAGCTGCCGCCAAAGTTCTATGAGAACCGTGTTGACGAGATTAAGCTTTATTTCAATATCCGCGACGGTGTCCACACCTTCCGTCAGGGTTGGGCGAAAACCTGGGAGTTCTGGAGCGGCTCTGAGGACGCGTCATCATTTCTTGGCGCTAAGCCGGTGGTTTCCGCTCCCCCGCAATGGATTGAGGATAGCTTCGCTCTGCGGGATTTGGCCGTCGCCAAGCGCGGGGAGTTCCCCAGTTATGACGAAGCGTTGAAAAATAATATCGATGGATTTGCCGCCAGTCGGGATCGTCGCCGGGAGTACGGGATGATGAATTTCGGGGATTGGTACGGTGAGCGGGTGACCAATTGGGGCAATCTTGAGTATGATCTCGGGCATGCGTTTCTGACCCAATTCGGTCGTACCGGATACGCTCCTTTTTTTCGGCATAGCACTGCCATTATCCGCCATCAACGCGATGTGGATACGCGCCATCATGCCAGTGATCCCCGCAGGATCGGGCAGCAATGGACCCACTGTGTCGGGCATACCGCAGGCTATTATGGAGATGACCATCAAGATCCCAAGCTCTATGCCCGGCACCGCTGGGACGACAAAGGGGAAGGCAGCAGGTACATGAAAACCTATGCCCAGCAAGGGTGGTCCGACAATCGTGGCCATATCTGGTCTCAGGGGATGCTTGCGCACTACTTGTTTGGCGGCGAGCGGCGATCCTGGGAAGTCGGCTTGCTGATCAGCGATTGGGCCGCCGGTCCCCAATGCACCAATTTTATCTTTGGGAATGCCCGGGAGCCGGGTTGGATGAGTAAGCTCGTCATGGGGGCCTATTTCTGCACTGAGGACACTTTTCACCTACACGCCGCCGCTATTATGCTTGATCTCACCCACGAGAAATCAGTGGCCACCGGTGATCATGGCTTTTACTTCCATAAACTTTCCCGGGGGCATTGCAATTGCCCGCCGGAGGAGCAGCATTTCGGTGAGGCTGGATTTATGCTTGGGGTGCTGATGACTGGCATGAAAATGTATTACGATGTCACTGGTGATCCCAAGATTGCAGAAGATATCAGCAAGATCGCCCATTTCATTGCTGAAACAATGTGGTTACCCAACAAGACTGGCTTTCGCTACACCTCCTGCCCACATAGTCCTTCAGGTTCCAGCAGTGCCTGGATCATGCTTGAAGGGCTTGCTTTTGCTGCTCGGCACAACAAGAACTCAAAGCTGGCGGATCTTTGTCGCATGGCGTTGACCGCCGCCTGGAACTCCCTGCCCCGTGAAGGGAAGAGCGCTGGCTATGTGCTTTGCTCTTCCGCCCAGGCATTGGAGCAGGTTGCCCGTCTTCCCGGTATTGGTTTCCACGCATTTCAGCAAGAAATGGCGGAAAAACTTAGCAGCCCAGCCCGGCGCGACTTGCCGACTTTGCTTCCTAATCCCGACTTTGAACAGGATATTGAAGGCTGGCCTTCTCGGGGATGGATTACGGAGCACTGCAAAGATGTCAAACATTCGGGTAATGCCTCCCTCAAAATTTCAGGCAGCAATGAGGGGCGGAATGAATACATCAACACCCATTATGACAGCCCTTTCTCACCTTATGAAATCATTTGGCTTGTCCCTGGGACCGCCTACGAGCTTTCCGCTTGGTTGCGAGTGGATGCAATCACCCTCGGAAACGATGCCCCGAGCATTAGAATTGCCACCCGCGACGCCAATGGAACCCGAGGGTTTTTCACCACGGATTGTTATGATTTAAAGAAGCTGGGAACCTGGCAAAAATTAGATGTGAGTTTCACTCTGCCCGCTTGGAACACCCGCAATTACATCGCCCTTATTACCAATTCGAAAGGCCTGATTGAAACCACCATGTATTTGGACGATTTGAGGCTTTCTCCAAAAGCGATAAAATCGGTGGTTGACGTTCCCATTCATCTGCGGGTCGAGGTGGCGGATGCAAGTTGTTCCGGCGGCGCGGTCTCCGCACCCAATATCTACTTTAAAAACGAACTGGGCATCTCTGGTCCCGGCGGGGCGGATTGGAGATTGGAGATTCCCGCGGCTGTAAGCTATTACATCTGGATTCGCGCCGAAAACGGCGCGGAATTTACGACTTTTAAAATCAATGACACGACGATTAAAACGAATTTTGTCGCGGACAAAGTGAACTGGCATTGTCTGGGAGCCGTCAGCGTCAAGGCGGGAAAGGCCAGCATTGCGCTTCGGGGAATTGTTCCTGGAAAAGCCTTTGGGCGAATTGTTTTGACCAGCGAACCCGCAGGATGAAAATGAACTAACACCCTTTCATCAATTTTCGACATTGCCCGCCTATCTTCTAATTCAAATTGGCGTAGAACCTGAATTGCAACCTTAGAGCCATTTCACGCCTGCTTTTCTTAGACAGCCCTGTTTTTTTATGCTAAGATGAAGTTACATTAAAATCAAATCATGCGTTTGACGCTAAACAAGGAACGGAGATAACGATGAAGCAAAGACAAGTTTTTATGACTGCGTTTGATAAGAAACGTCTGGACGAACTCATTGAGGTCGCCCGCGAGTTTGGTGAGCATACGCGCAAAGATCTCAAGGATCTGGCCGCCGAGCTGTCACGCGCCAAGGTGCTTGAGCCAGAGCAGGTGCCGGCGAACGTGGTGACAATGAATTCCAAGGTTGTTCTCAAGGATCTCGATACCGCCAAGGAGGTCACATATACACTTGTGTTCCCCCGCGAAGCGGATATCAAATCTGGCGCGATTTCGGTTTTAGCCCCTGTAGGGACCGCTATCCTTGGTTACAAGGAAGGCAGTATTGTTGAGTGGCCTGTTCCCTCTGGGAAGCGGCGCATTCGGATCGAAAAAATTCTTTATCAGCCCGAGGCGGCTGGCCGTTATGACCAATGATCAAATACCGCTGCCCATACTGTAAACAAGCGATTCAAGAGCTGCTCGACCCTAAGTGCCCGCACTGCGGGCGCGTGATGGCTCTGCGCAATGCAATCCGAGATAAAGCCACAGCTAAGGCGGTAGGTGAGAAGCATCGCGCGCGTCACCGTGCGCTTGAACGTATTCGGCGAAACCATGAGCATCAGAAGCAAGCGTTGTATGGGCAACTGCCTCCTTCGCTTTTTCGGAGCCCAACCTTTTACATGGGAGTCATGGTGGTTTTCGTGCTGGTGGGGGTGTTGCTTTTTAATGCGGCAGACAAGTCCTCTGTCCGGCAAAAAGAGTCACCTCATCAGCGGGCGATGCGTCATGTGGATGTGCTGGCCGAGGCGCTGGGCCGGTATCATTTTCATGTGGGTGCCTATCCCACTGCGGATCAGGGTCTTGCCGCGCTGGTGCGCGATCCCGGGGTGCCGCGCTGGCTGGGGCCTTATATCAACCTTCTGCGGAATGATCCTTGGGACACCCCTTTTGTTTATGAGCCAGGGGAGGGCCAGACACCCATAGTGCTTTCCTGCGGAGCGGATAAACAGCGTGGAACTGCCGATGACATCCTGCCTGATCCTGCAAGCTTCAATCCAGGCAGCTCTTGGACCAATGAATGGGTCTCAGCCGAAGAGCGTCTGATCGGGGTAACGGTGCTCTCAGGATTTGAATAAAATTCACATAAGGATTATTTGTGTCTTGGCCTCCGACTATAATGGATGACCCCAGGGTTATTCCCAAAAGTTCACTCTTCAAACTTCACTCTTCAAGGTTCACACTTCCCTCATCGCCAGTGTTTATCGGCAAAGTCCATATAACACTTCCAGTCATACTCTGTCAGGCTGTGTTTTCCTTGGCGCAGATGGTAGCCGACATGGCCTATCTGAATGGGCGCATCCGGCTGAGGAAAGGTCGTTTGCTCCAGCCCCTTTAACCCGTAAAGTTTCCAAGCGGGTGATGCCAGTACACATGACTGGAACTCAGCGGGCTGGCCAGCCCAGTTATCCTCTGATGCTGAGGCCACATACACTAGGCGCGGGGCCATGAGAGCAATCAGCATATGCTGATCAACAGGGAGTTTATCTTCATTACCGGCATACTCGTTAAACTTACTGCAAAACCAATGACGAAAAGCTTTCGTTATCACAGCAATGCTCTCCGATTCAGGCAGATTCATGCGATTGAGCTTGGCACCACCACATCCGGAATTATTGGAGATAGTAAGTGCAAAACGCTGATCCTGGGCACCGCACCACAGTGCGGTCTTCCCACCCCGGGAGTGGCCCACCACCCCGACATGCTTTACATCGATCAAAGGTTCGCTCTCAATCCAGTCCATGACCCGGCTGGCACCCCAGGCCCAGGCTGCCAGAGTGCCCCATGAATCTGATTTGCGCATCTTGGGGTCAGGCTGAAAAATCTGATGAACACCATTGGTAAACCCATCAAAATTATCTGGATCAAGCTCTGAATTTTTGAATGTCAGTGCCGCATAACCGCGCTCCACAATTTGTTCGGCCGGCCAGAAAGGGGATTTTTCAATCCGCTCAGGGTCAATGTTTTCATAACCACGATTACAGATTAAGAGAAAGGCCGGAACTGGCTGCTTAGATTTCGGTATAAAAGCTGTGAAAACAAAGCTATGCTTACCGCCGGGACCGGAGAAACTGACCTTAATACGCTTACGTAGAGCTTTGCCGTCCATCATCTCTTTATCGGGAGTTAGGAATTCAAACTTCAGATCAGCAGGTTTATCAACCGGATTCCTGCCATACACATGCGTCCTGAAAAGTTCCAACACCTCTTTCCGGCGTTGACTTTCCCACTGCGGCACATCCGAAACCGCTGTGCCGTCCTGCGACTTCAGCAACTCCGGTATCTGCTCTTTTGCGGCTAAGGCAGTATCAATACCATTCAACTGGAGGATTACTCCGGCAATTAACGTACTTAAAATAAAGACCTGTTGTTTTTTCATTTAATCGTCCTGACCTTCAAAGGGTTTACTGCGAGGGAATATTGTGTGTTTGCAGTGATGAACCGTTCACGGGGTATAAACAACCCAACAATGACTGAAGCATATATTCTCGTGACAGCAAAGTCCAACACAAATTTTATATCTACACAGTTGTTTGCCGGTTACCTATCGGATCAAAAGCATAATCATAATCATCTCCGTTCATTGTCGCATTTATAACCTCGGAATTTTGATTATAGATAAAATCGTTGGTGATTGTTGATGAATTAAAGTAATCGGCTACTTAGTCCGGCAACCAAGCGGATCGTTGGAGTAATTAAGCGCAGATATAGTTGTGGAGTTCCATGAGTTTGAAACAGCAGTAATCAAATCTCGTTCGGGTTCGTAATGGCGACTCCATTGTATCCCTGAATCAGAAGTCATAGCGTTAACAAGATTAGCACCTGTCAGGTAGCTGTATGTGAATGTGTTGGTCTCTGCGCCGATGATTGAGGTGACGGTGCTGAGACGATTAAAAACGTTATAGCCGTATTGAATTATCTGGCATGGATTAACAGAATCGTCCGGATTATAGAGTTCGTAACCGATATCTCGCCCGAAAGCGTCCTGCTTGCGTTTGATGATATAGCCGTTCTGTGTTTCGTAGTCGAGAGTTAAGCCATCATAATAGAAGGTGCTGGTTGATGCGGAGCTTATTGCCGAAGTTACGCGCCCAGACCACTGGACATAGGCGCGAAAACCTTAACGTTTTCGGCCTTTTTTTTCACAATATTGTTCAAAATGTAGTTGCGTTTTACGCGCGCGCGTGATATAATACGCGCCATGAATGAAAGTCAAC